>Ga0233431_1002185_pt1 | contig 28771 bp, 26 predicted proteins | sample SI_118_April2016_FD_179867 | JGI IMG/M metagenome (GOLD analysis project Ga0233431, IMG submission 179867) | Seawater microbial communities from Saanich Inlet, British Columbia, Canada - SI_118_April2016_200_MG | ecosystem: Environmental > Aquatic > Marine > Inlet | place: Canada: British...
CTCTCTGGCGACAAATGAGGTTATTAAACCAATTCCAATCTTCCAGTCAAAACCAAGTGGTTCTATTACTGGTTCAATCATCTTGCCCATCCTGCCAGCATAACTGTATTCAACTTTCGAGATTCCTGATTGCCCCTCAGGAAGCTGGGGATAAGATGCGATAAACCAAAGAACGATGGAGATTGCAAGTATAATTTGTCCGGCATTTTTTACAAATAACTTCCCCCGTGAGTAAACTTGATGAAATACTGATCCCATAATTGGTATCCGGTATGGCGGCAGTTCCATCACAAAAGATGATTTGCTTTCCACATTGATGAATTTGCTGAATATCCAAGAAAGTAAAAAAGCGGTCACAGTGCCGAGGAAGTACATGAGAACCATTACAAATCCCTGCATAGATATTAAACCAAACAATTTGGTCGCTGGAATAAAGCTGCCAATAAGTAATGAATAAACGGGTAATCGGGCAGAACAACTCATCAATGGTAAAACCAGAATCGTTATTAACCGATCTTTCCAACTGTCAATTGTTCTCGTTGCCATAATACCGGGGATTGCACAGGCATAACCGCTCATCAACGGTAATACTGATTTACCATGCAACCCAACTTTTGTCATTATCCGGTCCATCATGAATGCAACCCGTGCCATGTACCCGGAATCTTCTAAAATCGTTAGAAAGAAAACCAATATCAATATCTGGGGTAAAAACACCAGGATTGCCCCTACACCACCAATGATTCCATCTACGAATAGGTCTCTAAGGGACCCGGGATTCATTTTGCTCAAAACCCATTCGCCAAAATGGGCAATTTCCTGACTAATCCAATCCATAGGAATAGTGGCCCAGGTAAAAACAGAATTAAATATAAAATAGAGAATCATTACAAAAATGGCGGGACCAATGTACCTGTGAGTAAGAACTTTGTCTACTCTTTCACTTTTAGTGTTTTCCCTAACAAAGTTATTGGTATCAAAACTAATATCATTTAGTAATTCATCAATGCATTGGTAGCGTATGGTCCCTTCCAATACTCTGTGTGGATGACCAAGGCTATCTAGTTCTTCAATTGCCCTATCACGTAAATTGAGAATATTTTGTAATAAATCCTCAGTTACCCTATTGTCAATATCTTTGAGATGAGCATACAATTCAAATGCTGAATTTCGGGTGATTATTCTCAAGGCTTGGGCAGCTGCAAGCATAGATGAATATTGAAATTCGATCTCCAGGAGTAAAATCAGTGGTTGAAGTATTTTGCGAATATCTTCAGGAATTTTTATTGCACAATCAGTTTTAGGCGAAAAATCTGACATTGCTGAGGCTCTATCAATTGCTGCCCGGAGTTCATTAAAACCCCATTTTTTTTTGGCAGATAAGGAAATTATCTCAGCTACACCTAACTCCTTTTTTAATTTGTCAATGTCAATATTTGTACCTTTAGATTGTACTCGATCCATCATATTCATGGCGAGTACCACTGGAATCCCCAAATCTGTTAATTGGGTAGTAAGATACAGATTGCGGCTGAGATTAGAGGCATCAACTACTGAAATGATGACATCAGGTGGAGAATTACCATGTATCCATTGGAGGTTCTCTTCAGCAACAATTCTCTCATCAAGCGATTCTGGAGTTATGCTGTAGGTACCGGGATAGTCTGTCACTACACCCTTTGATTGCTGATTAATCTTGAAATGACCAGATTTTTGCTCTACTGTCACACCTGGATAATTGGATACCTTATGACGTAATTTTGTCAGTTGGTTAAAGATAGCAGTCTTACCGGAATTGGGATTTCCAAGAAGAGCAACAGTTATCCCCTTCTTCAACTGTTGGTGACGTGGTTTATGATCACGACTCATGTAATGAAACTCTTATATCTTTTGCATCACATTTTCGGATAGAGACGTAGTATTCTCGAATTTTAAGCTGCAAAGGACCGCCAAATAATGATTTTCTTACCAGCCGGATTAATACCCCAGGATTGATTCCCATTTCTACTAATCGTGACTGCAGTTCGGCATTTCCATTGAATCCAATGATTATAGCCAATTCACCAATGTTTAATTCATCAATCGTTTTCAATTATTTCTACAATCTGCGCAAATGATAAAAAGCTGATGCTCATGACCAACAATTTCGGCATCCATATCTCTACAAATATCAATTTGAATCTTTTCAATTTCGTCATTGCAAAATTCAGTAATTGATCCACATTTGTTACAGATAATATGATCATGATGATGGGTATCGGTACGGTTTTCAAATCGGGATCTACCTTCGCCGGTATTGAGTTTTTTGGCAAAACCGTATTTAACCAGCAAATCAAGAGTCCGATAAATGGTAGCCCTGGAGACTTTCATATCATTTGCTCTGAGATCATCGAAAATTTCATCACATTCCCTGTGTCCAGGATGATCCATAAGATTTTCAATAACGGCGATTCTTTGCGGTGTGACTTTCAGCTGTTCATTTCGAATAGCTTTTTTGAATTTGTTGATAATTTGTTTTCGTGTCATAATAATTACTTTATTGAGAATGATTCTCAAGTAACTTAAGGAGATAATAGCTGGATTTAAAAGAAGAAATTATGAAGATTCTCAACAAATTCTGAGAAAAGAAATTATTGTTGTCAATCAGCTACTTAATAATTTGAGTCCGGCGTATTTAGCAATGAGTTTTTTTCGAATATCACCGGAAAATAACACAGTAATTTTTGCCTTTTCGCCCATGCCTTCAATTGATAGAATTTTGCCACGGCCCCACATTTTATGATCAACAATTTGATTTACTTTGAAATCACCTTCACCTTCGATCTGATCTAATTTATTTCTTTGGCCGCGATAACTATTTGCCTGCCAAAACTCCAGATCCGGGTAGTTGCCAGTGGATATTTTCTTTTTTGCGGGCAGTTTTATTTCTTCCAGAATTTCAGATGGGATATGATCTATAAACTCAGATCTCATCATATAAGATGGCGCATCTCCACCATATCTTCTTCTAAACTGGGCATGGGTAAGATACACCTTTTCTTTCGCTCTTGTCATCGCCACATAAAAGAGACGTCTTTCCTCATCCAAATCCTGATCATCATTTACCCGCAGCGGGAATAATCTCTCTTCCAATCCCGTTATAAATACAACAGGAAACTCTAATCCTTTAGCACTATGCACAGTCATCAATGTAATTGAATCCTTGGCATCATTCCATCGATCAAGATCGGTTTGGAGAGAAACATTTTCCAGATAATCCGATAATTTTGCCTCAGGATTTTCATCGCAGAATAATTCAATGCCCCTTAATAGTTCTTCAATATTATTCCATCGATCAGCTTCCTCCTCAGAATTCTGATTCAAATAATGCGCTTCAAGAGATATCTTTTTAAGGAGCGATCGACATATATCTACTACAGGTTTACTATCTGATTGAGATTTTAAATCCTCTATCAACACTTTGAACTCTTTCATCACCTTTTTCTGAGCCGGTCGTATTTCAAGTGTGTCGGTGGTTTCCAAGGCTTCTAAAAGTGACTGGTTTAACTGACCAGCACGGATTGATAATTTTCTGATTGTTGTCATACCCAGCCCACGGGTAGGAAAATTCACCACCCTTTCAAAGCTCATATTATCTTTAACATTGGCGATAAGCCTTAAATATGCCAGGACATCTTTGATCTCTTTTCTTTCGAAAAATTTTAGTCCGCCAACAATTGAATATGGAATGGTACCATGGATTAACTTTTCCTCAAGCGCTCTGGATTGTGCATTTGTCCGATATAAGATTGCAAAGTCTCCAAATTTTTTATCATCAGATTTGTAACTGCGTTGAATTCTTGAAACAATAAATTTTGCTTCGCCACGTTCATCTTCTGATTGCTTTAACGTAATCAGACTGCCGTCATTATTATCTGTCCACAATTCTTTTGGGGATCTTTTGGTATTATGTTTTACAACTGAATGAGCTGCTTTTAAAATATTTTTAGTTGATCGATAATTCTGTTCAAGTTTGATAATATTTGCATCTGGAAATGTCTTTTCAAATTCCAGTATATTGGTGATATCTGCCCCACGCCAGCCGTATATACTTTGATCATCATCCCCCACTACCGTGATATGCTGGTGATCCCCAGCCAGATATTTTACAAATTCGAATTGCGGTTTGTTGGTATCCTGATACTCATCCACCAAAATATATTGATATCGTTGTCGATAAAATTCAAGTCTTTCTGGAAAGTCTCTAAATAAATACAAAGGTTGAAGCAGTAACTCATCAAAATCCATAGCATTATTATTTTTTAATCTTTCCTGATATTTTTCGTAAATATCAGCCATTTTTATTTCATAAGGATTTTTTGACATTTCCCGAAGTTCATCCGGTGACACAAAATTATTTTTATTACTGCTAATAATGGATAGTATATTGCGAGCATTATACATACTGGCATTTAAATCCATTTCTTTGACAATATCCTTTATCAACTTTTTTCCATCTTCAGTATCATAAATACTAAAGCTTCTTTCATAACCGAGATATTGTGCTTCAAATCTTAGAATTCTCGCCGCGATTGAATGAAAAGTGCCAATGCTCAAAGAACTATCATTCATATCAGGCAACAGAGACTGGACTCTTATCTTCATTTCTGTGGCAGCTTTGTTTGTAAAAGTAACGGAAAGAATCTTATGTGCGGGATAAATATTTGATTCGATGAGGTGGACAATTTTTTGAGTTAGGACCCTAGTTTTTCCACTGCCTGCTCCAGCAAATATTAATACAGGGGACTCAATTTCGAGAACTGCTTCTCTTTGTTGTTCGTTTAGATTATTTTGATTATTCAATTTCGGTTATTTCTCTTTTTTCTTTTAATTCTGTATTTTGCTTTATTATGCTCTTCCACATTTTGTGAAAATATATGGCGACCATCCCCATTGGCTACAAAATATAAATATTCCGTTGAGTCAGGATACGCTGCGGCCATTAGAGCATCTATTCCGGGATTATTGATAGCTCCCGGAGGAAGTCCTTTATACATATATGTATTATAGGGTGAATCGATAGTTAAATCTTTATTGTACAACTTTTCCTTACGAATAGGAAGAATATACTGAATAGTGGGATCTGCCTGGAGCATCATTTTCTCATTTAATCGATTATGATACACAGAAGAAATCATTTCCATTTCATCTATCAGCATTGCTTCACCTTGTATAATTGAGGCGAGAATTACTATGTCACTTTGATCCATATTCCCTGATTGAGTATTGCTATCAAGAACCTTCTTCATTTTTTGATGAAAGTTGGCCACCATGATTTTTATTAAGTCAGCTTCCATATAAGATGTGAGAAACTGATAGGTATCAGGAAATAGATAACCCTCAAGTGTAGGAGAATTTATATTTAATGACTTAATAAAACCTTTGTCCTGGCAGAGATACATAAATTTTTCTTCATCGATATCAAGAATGGAAGTAAAAACCTGGGCAATTTGCTGGAGAGTATAACCCTCATAAATTACCGTTTTCACAATTTCGCCTGTAGATGATGTAAGGAGAGTAATAAGTTCATCCATTCTGCTGACATTTTCGAGTGAAAACCGACCCGCTTTTAATTTGTTTTCGTTCAAAGTGAGTTTCATCGCAAGAGAGAATAGCATATAGTTGGGTAGGCAATTCTGGTCCGAAAGCAATCGCCCAACACTATTTACAGATACCCCTTTTGGAATCGTTATATATCCTTGAAGATGTTCGCATTGGATCCCCATTGATAACACCATTATTTTTAACGAATAATAACTCACGATTAAGATTGTAAAACTCGTTGCAATAATTCCTGTTATTTGATATTTAGTTGATTTAATGAACATCAGAATTTTTAATTTATAATGATATCGGCATCTCTCCCAATGGATGATCTTGAATAACTAAAAAAATATTTTACTTTATGTCATCTATTGCTTGTTTTGGTTTTCTCAGTACTTTTAAATTTCGTGCTCTATGGTTGACAAAAATTCAGAGAATTCAAATCTATTTAGTTCCTGGGATCTTGGTAAGTTCAACTATTGGTTATTTGGAATTGGAATATTGGTCATTATACTTGGATACATAATTATGTATTCCGGTGAAACAACAAGTTTTCAATCTGTGACACTTGCACCCTTCGTGCTCGTGGTTGGATACTGTGTGATCATTCCAATTGCAATTTTGTATAAACCTAAATCCAGGTAACCGACATTATGGGGTGGTGGCTCAATTTGGTTAGAGCACCGGCCTGTCACGCCGGATGTTGCGAGTTCGAGTCTCGTCCATCCCGCTTCCAAAAATAGCCCTCAAATGAGGGCTATTTTTTTATAAGATAAATTATAGACTTATAGATACGGTTAGAAGGCTGATTCTACATCGGATGTTGTCCCGACCGAAGCGTCGGGATCCATCCCGTTAAAAGCCCTCTTCGAGGGCTTTTTTAATGTTTTATTAATATCATTGAAGGAGATATTGAATGGAAATATATTATACATATATTTTACAAAATCCAGGTAAAAAGTTCTACATTGGCCAAACTAATAACCTCAATAAAAGATTATCTAGACACAACAATAACATTGTAAAATCAACCAATAACCGTGGACCATGGACAGTCGTTCATTCCGAAATATTCCCATCTCGTGCAGAAGCAATGAAACGAGAAAAACAACTTAAGCACTGGAGAAGAGAACTCATTATAAATCTTATTACATCCAAGATGTAGCCGGATGTTGTCCCGACCAAAACGTCGGGATCCATCCCGCATCCCGAAAATAGCCCTCATTTGAGGGCTATTTTTTTATAAAATAAATTATAGACTTAAAGATATGGTAAGAAGGCTGACCCTACATCGGATGTTGTCCCCACAGAGGCGATGGGGTCCATTCTAAAATAAAGAAGCCTTCATTATTGAAGGCTTCTTTATTTTAGAATATTTCTCATTTACAGCAGATTTTAATTATCTATCCGGTTACAAATATTGCGTAGGCATTTACGACTTTATAGTGACTATTGTTTGATGAGAGATGTATCTTACCATCATCATCTTCCCAGGTACTAATATGTTGTTTATCGTGATTTTCTGTATTACCAATGACTAAACCATTTGCCCCTAACTCGGCTGCTTTAATTTTTAATCGCTGCATTATTTTATCGGTTTTACCCTGCCACGTCCATGTATCAAAAGAAGGATCTTTTAACGAAAATTCACTGGATGCATCAATGATGGCAATTTTCTCAAATTTTACAGGGTAGTCCGCATATACTTGCACTTCTGAAGGATCAATTGGCACTCTTTTTTCACCAACTAAAATATGAGAAACTGGTGAACATGAATAGAGTAAAAATAAAACAGGTAATGATAAAATAAATATTTTTTTCATTTTTCTTCCCCTTTTTGTCTTTATTAATTATTTCAAATAAATCTTCAACCGATTACACTAACATTTTATATTGAGCTAAGTTGTCAAACATGGGAGAAAATCTATTTGAATCGGGAAGATTGCAGGCAAATTTCGTGTTCGAATGTGGGAGGCAGTAATTGTTGGGAGTCCGGAAATTACATAAAGATGAGTTTTAAATTTTATTCAAATGTTGGTTTTATCAGCTCATTTAAACCCTCAGTCATGGATTCTACTTTATCTGAAATCATAGTATGAACATCTGCCAGGGCCTGGTTGTAAAAATATCCACCAATTTGATCATGGAAGAATTCAAATAGAAATAATGCATCAAAATTGCCGATATCCTGATCAAGATTTTCTTTAAAATAATCTTGAATATTTTTAATAATTACATCTTTGCTTTCCTTGGTAATTTCCATCATCATTGCTCCTATTGTGAGGCGTGATTAATATATGATTCAGCAAAATAATATTGATATGGAATGCCAATTTCATTGTACGTAATTTGGCTTTCCGATTAATTAAACCAAACTCCATATCCTGCTTTTCTCAAATTTTGAGCCACATAAATTTCCAGTTCTTCAGCATCTTTTCTTGTGGGTATTGGATTGTACTTTTCATAATATTCAGGGACCAGTTTTATTCCAAATTTTCGTGCAAAATTATTGGATTTGTATCCTTCCTTATGCTGTTTTAATCTCAAAAGCGGAGCTCTGGCAGATTGGCCCACATAAAAACAACGCTTACCATATATATAATCTGGATTTTCATTTCTAAATTTTGTGGATTTACTCACTTCCTTTTCAAGTTCAATGACATAGACATAATAACTCATATTAGATAATCCATTAGGAGATGAACTCTAGCTTTTTATTCGAAGCCCTTTATCTTCATTAATAAAAATCCAGGAGGCTAGTTTTCCAATTTGCAATGGTTCATCTACCAACCAGTATTTACGGCCATGATGGTATCTTGAACTGGTTTCGTTTTCTGGCAGGCTTTCGTTAACTGAAAGAATTTCCCTTATCCGTGATTGCCACATTTCGACATTTTTTTGTCTGAGGTCAATCCAGCCGGCATCCGCCCACGAATCCATTTTATTCGAGGTAATATCAATCGTTTTTCTGCCTTTCTGTACAGGTATTTTTACCTGGGGTCCACGTAATAATGTTTTACCATCAGGCATAAGAATTGGCAATCCTATGGAAATCATCTGTGAGCGTAAATTGGTATTTATAGATATTTCATTTTCAAGTTTACTGGTTAATTCCTCAGCAGAATCTGAAACAATGCATGTCATGCTCTTGCAGACCTTTTTTATCAGGGATGCTTCAAATAATATTTTCGATAGTCTTGGAGGACCAAGGATCTCAAAAGCAATGCTTTCTACATCATGTTTATCCTGAAGATAATTCATTTCTTCCAGGGCATCATGACGCATATATCCAGCTCGATACGTGGGATTCATTACAGAATTATAGAGTCCATTGATAATATCATGGCCGGTACTATCACCCATAATTTCCATGATAGTATTGGCGGCGATTTCTTCAGGGGTTACAAATTCCATTTGACCGGCTGTTGTTATGGTTTCAAATTCTGGTAGGGAAAAAATGCCATTTTCTCCACTGTCAATGAATACTGATTTGAGATTTTCCCCAGTATTTGTCCACCCAGACTCACCCTCAAAATTCCATATGTTGTCCAGTTTTTCTCCTTTTTCAACATTGCAGTCATAGAGTTTGATTGGTTTTCCCTGTTTTTTGATGGTGCCGTACCCGATCCGTTTCCAACCAATAGCTGCGGCTGGTTTAATTTCTTTGATGATAGGTCCATCCGGTGTTCTGCCCATTAAAAAAAGTAGCATAGAATGAGCGCCTGCCAAAGACGTTTTACTGAGTAATACGCGGCTTGGTTTTTCTTCGCTGTGAGTATAGGGTATATTCAATCCCATTCCACCGGTACCGGTAGTTCCAATTTTTATATACAGACCGGTTTTATTGTTCACCATGCTGGCATGAAGTATCTGAATATGCCGTATAATCTGCGGGATGTATAATGTCGTCAGCATCTTCTCCATTTCAGTTGTGAGTTCATCGGTGAGAACATTTTTATCTATGGCTTTTGTCATCTCCTGTTTGAGATTATAATAGCCGCTATAAATATCCTGATAAGCAAGACCAGTGGCAGAATTCACTGAATCGATGACAATGTTCGGCTGGTATTTTTCAATAAGATGATTTAGGAAAGACGCATCGAGTTTCTCTTTGTCCAAACCTTCCAACACGTCTTCGATTAGCATCTTGCGATTTTTTGGGATATCCATGATATCACTTCTCGGCAAATCCTTAAATTTTGTTCGCACAAATATATTTCCCCACTCCGGAGTTAATTTTACATTAGGTGCTTCTTTTTGAATTTCTTCGCAGGCATCCCGCGCTTCAGATTCCCTGAGTGATAATATGATTATTTCTTTTGGATTATGTTTGATGAGTTTACGAATTATAGCCATGCCCACCAGTCCCCATCCACCGAGGATTAATATTTTTCTTTGTTTAATATCCATTTCTTAATTCCTTATTAAAATGATAGTTTTAAAAATTTAATTGTTAAAGATTTACAATGCCCAGGGCAATTGAATTTAGTTTTGTTTCCATCAAATCAGATCGGGATAAAAGTATAATTGGCACTTTAGCTCCGGCGATAATTCCACCACCTTTTGCCCCACCCATCCCTAAGAGTGATTTAACCATGAAATTGATCGACGTTATATTGGGTCCGATGAAGATATCTGTCTTGCCGGCAATTGCTGAGTCTATTCTTTTTGTCTCAGCATTTCTTGATGAAACTGCAACATCTATTGAAATTGGACCTTCAATAGTAAATGATTTTGAGTTTTGATATTTTTCCGCCATTTTCCCCATAATAACCGTTTCTGGTACGTTCGGATTAATTTTTTCGATCAGAGACAACATGGCAATGTTTGGATGTGGATTCATTAATTTTCCGGCGATATCAACTGAGTTCTGAATGATGGAAGACAGTATGGTTTCATCCAGCTCAGGATTCACACCGCCATCAGTCATCAACATAAGTCGATCATAAACAGGCGACTCCAAAACTGCCGTATGGCTTAAGCGTTGGCCCGTTCTCAATCCGTGATCACGGTTTAAAACTGCTGATAGGATGATATCAGAGCTTACATCACCTTTCATCAGGAGATCGGCTCCTCCATCTCGCACCAATCCCACGGCGATATCTGCGGCCATTTTATCATCCTTGTGTTCTACAACAATCGGAACAATCCATCCTCTTTCCTCTGCATTTGAAATAGCATTAAAAAGATAATCCTTACGAGGATTAATAATTGCTAATTTGGCTGCGGGTCGGCCAGAGGCCAAATTATATATCTCATCAAAAGTTCGGATCATGTGTATTCTCTCACTAACTCAGGATTTGACATGGCGGTTATTGCCCCCTCTGCCAAAGCCTCCAGCTCAAATGATCCAGGATAAATATAAAAATTATTAATATAATTCAACCTGTTTTTCAGATTTTCCATTAAGGTCTTAGAATGAGCCAAACCACCTGTAAGTATAAGACCTTGAATCCGTCCATTTAAAACGGAGTACATAGCGCCAATTTCTTTGGCGATTTGATATTCCATGGCAGCTATAATTTGTCTTGTTTCGTTATTCGATTCGGCTGAAAGTTCAATTTCCTGATAGTCACGGGTCCCTAAATACCCAAAAAGTCCAGATTCATGTGACAATTTTTCAATCAAACTATCTTTATCCAAATGTTTGTCAAATATAAGATTCAGAATTCCCCAAAGCGGCAGACTGCCAGCCCGATCGATTGAAAATGGACCCATACCAAGAAGAGCATCATTTACATCGATTATCTTTCCATTCAAGACAGCTGCAATCGAAGTTCCACTACCCAGATGGGCGACAATAAACTGATTATAATCTTCAGCAATATTATTTTCACGGATTGTTTTTCGAACGGTATACTTTATATTCAGAGCATGAGAACGACTTCGCCGATGGATGCCGGGCACACCGGATATTCTGGCTTCAGGGATCATTTCATCTGTTGTAACGGGATCAACAATATATGCAGGGATATTTAAGGATTGTGCAACCGTATTTGCCATAATTGCGCCAAGATTGGATGGATGGGATGAATACGTTTCCTCTCGATAGTGGTTTAACATTTTTTGGTTGACCCTGTAATTTCCCCCAGGCATGGGTTTTAAAGGACCTCCCCTGCCTGCAACAACATCAATGGGACCATCAATTTTTGCTATAAAATCTTTTACTATTTTATATCGAAGAGATTCTTGAAGAAGAATTTTAGAGGATAATTTTTGCCCGGTATGATCAGCGGAATATTTTTTTATAAGGCGATCATCCTGAAAATAGCCTACTTCAGTACTGACTGCTCCTGGATTTATTGTAATTGTAAAGAAAGTGTTACCCCCTTAGTATGTATTTATTTCTAGGGGATACATATTATTAATTATTAATTCTCTTCATCAAAAGATGACATGATGGCTTTAGAGCTAAAATTATTTGCCTTATATTCGTCGAGTTTTTTCTCAAGAACAGAAAAATGTTCAATCTCGGTTTCAGCAAGATGCATTAGGAATTCCTTTAAGTCCGGATCCGCCATTCTATCTGCAGCGGCCATGTAAAATTCATATGCATCTCGCTCTTCCTTCATAGCAAATGCAAGAATTTCCTCGATTGTAGAAAACTTAGAGATGATATGTTTTGTCATACGTCCACCTTTTCTTTTGCTCGTTGGCTTAATTCCATACCTCTTCGAAGCGCTTTCTCGTTTAGGGGAATTAAATGATGATGACGTTCCGGCAATACTTGGGTGAGAGCTTTGAGTATTGAATCAATTGGAATTATTGGCTTCACACCGATATAGGAACCCAACATGATCATATTCATTGTTTTTTTATTTTGGAGATTTACTGCTTCCATGTTTGCCGGGATTTCAAAAATGGATATGTCCGTTCGAGTGGGCCGGTTTAGAATATTATTTGCTTCATATAAGAGGACTCCACCAGGTTTTACTGCAGATTCGAATTTATCCATGGAAGGTTGGTTTAATATGATTGCCGCATCATAGTCGTTGATGATGGGGGAGCTTACTTTGTTATCTGAAACAATCACCGTACAATTTGCAGTTCCACCTCTCATTTCGGGCCCATAACTTGGCATCCAAACCACTTCTTTTCCTTCCACCATTCCTGAATACGCCAGGGTCATGCCCATTGATAGAACGCCCTGACCACCAAATCCTGCAATAATTATTTCTTCATTCATATCATTTTTCCGTAGATGTTATTTATGGTTTTTAAGTCTTTGCTGGTACTTTTATATCGCCTAATTCATAAAAGGAAAATATCTCATCCTCCAGCCATTTATTTGATTGAAGCGGTGTCATTTTCCAACCTGATGGACAATTAGATATCACTTCAACAAAACTAACACCGCCCTTTCCTTGAATTTGATTTTTGAAAGCTATGGTCAAAGCTTTTTTTGTTTTTCTCACATGTTTAGCAGAAATTACCGCCTGTCTAGTGACGTAATACGCTCCTGGTAAAGGGGCAATCATTTCAGCAATTCTCAATGGATATCCATGTGTTGATGTATCTCTGCCAAATACGGATGTAGATGTTTTACCTCCAACAAGGGTTGTTGGAGCCATCTGTCCGCCCGTCATGCCGTAAATGCCATTGTTGATAAAGATAATGACGATATTTTCACCACGGTTGATCGTATGGATAGTTTCTCCAGTGCCAATAGCCGCAAGGTCACCATCACCCTGATAGGTGAATACGATTCGATCCGGTAGTACTCTCTTAATTCCTGTGGCAACGGCCGTCGCTCTTCCATGGGCTGCCTGCTGCATATCCACATTTAGATAATTATAGGCAAATACCGAACAGCCAACTGGGGCCACACCTACTGTTTTCCCGCGAATATCTAATTCATCTACCACTTCCATAATTAATCTATGAACAACAGAATGTCCGCATCCAGGACAATAATGCATGGGTGTATCCATGAGGGAATCCGTTTTCTCCCAAACCGTGTTCATCTCGTCAAGCAATTCGCATTGCACGCCTTCTAGAATAGGATCAGACATTGGCAACCTCCTCCGAATTATGCATTTGATACAATCCTCTGATCTTCTCAAGAATTTCACCAGGTGTAGGTATGATGCCCCCCATTCTGCCATAGAATTCCACTGGAATTTTCCCATTTACTGCCAATCGCACATCTTCCACCATTTGACCGGCATTCATCTCAACAACAAGCATATTACTTACTCGATCAGCAAAATACGATATTTCAGTTTTTGGGAATGGAAATAATGTAATCGGTCTGAGAAGACCCACTTTCATGCCTTCCTCTCTGGCCAGATCTACGGCTTTATGAACGACTCTTGCAGAAAGTCCAAAAGCAACAACCAATAATTCAGCATCATCGGCTTCGACGGTTTCATATCGTACTTCTTTCATTTGAATTTCATCATATTTCTGCTGTAATCCAATGTTGATTTCTTCCATTCGCTCAGTTTGAATATGAAGGGATGTAATAAAATTCCGTATACCCTGTTCATTCCCACGGGTCGCCCAGGCCGATTTATCAACTTGATGATCTTCTGGATTATAATCGGGAAAGGTGACAGCCTCCATCATTTGACCGAGTGCTCCGTCGGATAGAATAAGCACTGGATTTCGGTATTTATCGGCGAGATCAAAACCATCATAGACAAAATCTGCCATTTCCTGGACGCTGTTCGGGGCCAATACAATAACTTTATAATCACCATGTCCACCACCCTTCACCGCCTGAAAATAATCACCTTGGGATGGTTGAATGGTTCCAAGTCCAGGTCCACCCCTGACAACATTCACTAACAGACAGGGTAATTCTGCACAGGCAATATAAGATATGCCTTCCTGCATGAGACTGTATCCAGGACTACTGGTACTGGTCATGACCCTTTCACCAGCTCCAGCGGCGCCATACACCATATTGATAGCAGCAATTTCACTTTCTGCCTGGACAAACGCTCCGCCACGACGTTCAAAGTGGACCGATAAATATTCTAATAATTCCGACTGAGGTGTAATGGGATAACCAAAATACCCCTTCATTCCGGCACGCATCGAAGCCTCTGCCAATGCCTCATTGCCCTTCATTAATTTTTTTTCACTCATATTTTCAACCTACATTCACAGTAATATTTTCTGTAACATTCTTGATAACAGCTACCTGCTCTTTTTTCTTTTTACCCTGCCGAAATACAGTGATGATTGCTTCAGGACATACTAAAGCACAGTTTGTACATCCAGTGCAATTGTCTTCAACAAGGACAGCATAGTGATAGCCCTTGGTATTGATATTTTCTGACATTTTGAGCGACTCCTGCGGACATTCCGCAACGCAGAGTTCACAACCTTTGCAGTTATCAATGTTAATTGAAATATGTCCTTTGATCTTTGCCATAACCGTCCTTATTGGTGATATATATGTCTTATTATCGTTATAAATTTACGATTTTTATCACCATATTTGAAAATAATGATTGGAGAAAAATGTCCGATTTATTCAAATATTTTTCATCATGATTTTTTATTAATTAAAAACATCTGGCAAGCATAATAATATTAGTTTTCCCTCTATAATGATCTTATCAATGTATAAAATTGTCAAGTATGTAATTATAGGATATCATTCATAATTGTTGATTCAATTTTGGTTACACGTTTGAATATATGAGGAGTCTAATGAAGAGTATAATAAAAATTGCAAAATGACTATAGAGATATCTGATTTAATTGAAAAGATTAATATTGGATTCAGCTTTGAATCTTTGAAAGTCATGTAACATTTCAGACATTTCTTAATTCATTATTCGTTAATCGATATTCGATATTTTCAAAGATTGCTCTTAAACTTTAGGTGGGGCATTCATCTTCTATGCCCGGTACATCTGTATTCGATTTCATAGCTTTGCGGATTTCTTCAAATGTATAAAATTTACCCTGATTAATACCTTCACAGGTTTCACCTACATAATCCCATCTTGTTTTTGATTTGAGGATTTCCCCCCAAAACGGGAATGTTCGGCATTGATCCGGTCTGGCAGAATATATCTTGCAGCGTTTTTCATTGAGAAAAATACAATGAGATTTATTGGATTTCAAAACCTGCTTGCCTTTTACCGTCCGGCAATAGGTCTTGATAAATGATTCAGATGTTATGGTTAAATAGGCGCAGATTCTATCAATATCAGACTCATTGAGATACACTTCCGCATCTGAATATTCACAACATTTACCGCAGCCTGTACACTCGAAATTTAACCCGTTATCATAAAAACGGGATTTCACTATTTCAAAAGTGTGATTCTTTGTGTGTGGCTAAGTCTTGATTCAGTAGAAAGTTTGACAAGATAAATACCAGATGCATTATTTGCCGCGTCCCAGGAAACCTGATAGGCACCTGGGTAGTGATAACTATTCACCAGTTTAGTCAATTCTCTTCCCAATACATCATAAATCGTAACTTCAATAATCCCGGCATTCTCAACCTGATACAAAATACTTGTGACAGGATTGAATGGATTGGGATGTGTAGAGAGATAGAATTGATCAGGTATTACAGATGGTTCAATATCCAGGAGAACATTATCCGGGGCATCAGTGGTAAATTTTATAGCTAGATTTTGGTTGAGGTGATAATAAGAGTAATTATCATTACTTACCACTTCCACTGGCCAGTATGAACCGCCAGCAGTAATATTATTGAATAGATACTGGATACCAATTGTCTGATCGGGAGATTCGATTCCAATTGTTGAGTAATTTCCATTTTCATCGATATCATTAATTTCCTGATACTGGAATAGAATTTCACCATCACCAGTCTGGGTTGGATGCATTGCAGGATCATAAAGAATCACCTGGAATGTTTCCTTTACACAGCCTACTGTCTCACATAATTCATCATCTTCACCATTGGCTACATTGTCCCATTGAACAATAAATCGTCCATTACTGATATCAGACCATGCATATATCTCAAATGGTTCCTGACCGACATTATCATCCAGATCATCCATGAATGGTGCGATCATGGCAGCAGGTCCCATATACATGGGGATGCTGAAATTCCAAAAATAACTTATGGGGCATGGGATCAATGATAACCAGCCATTTGAACCAACTGTGACAGTATTAAATGTCTCTCCATAGTATTGAAAATCAAATGGCAATTCCATATGATGATGACTATCATCATCAAGGGGAAGCAATGTTCCAGAGCCTCCGTCTGTTGGATTCAATTCAATCCAATTGTAAGTGGGAGCTTCAACATACCCAATATCAGAGTTATCATATGCCCAATACCCATAGGCATCTGCCGGATTTGGATCAGAATCTTCAATTGGTCCAAAAAGTAACGATATAGAATTTTGGGCAATCAACTGATCATCCATCGTAAAGTCAACTTGAAGTAAAACATTGCTGCCTTTCGCAAAACTGCCTAATGTTCCCGAAACCAAGACATTTGACATCACAGATGAAAACTCATTCAAGGTAATCGTATCGGATACAAACTCACCGGTTATACTGTCATCGGTAATTTCTGATACCGAGATGGTCACATCATTATAGGTGTTTGAAGATGGATTCATAATATCTAAGGACACCTGGATATTCTCACCGGACTGGACAAAATTATTGCCGCTTGAAAGGACTGGTAATACGTCAAAATAAGCCCACACCTGTGGATCCATGAGAGTGCCATCATCTTCGATATAATTTATGATAATTTCTTTTTGGAAGAATTGCGCTTTATTCAAAAATAAAGATAGTGTAGAACCATCACTAATACCACTGAAATCAATATCTAGATTACCATCAACTGAACTAAGTCCTTTACCAATCAACTCACCATCCAGTAACAGAGCACCAACAACATCTTCTACTGGATCACCAACTTCATTAGTGATCATGGTGGATATAAATGAATGATGGAGATCGGTATCATCTTCAATATCGGCAGAAAGATTAGTAGGCCTCAATAAATATGCCGGTATACTTGGGTCACCAATAACCATGTAAACATGATGGTAAAATTCTACCACATCACCATGACCAGATAGTTGAGGAAATTCTGTAATTAAGGAACCCTTACCGAGGTGAAGTGCCACACCTATCTCAGCGGTTTCATTTTCAAGTAAAGCCTGCCAGTATCGACCACAAATTACATTGTTATAACGGGTATCAGTATCCAAATCAGACGGTCCAATTACCGCAACTCCGCCCTTTGGAGATCCTAGGGTCCCTCTGGTTGTAAGTTCTTCAGCAAAACATTTTACCGGACCGTTTATCAGATCAGCACCAAAATCGCCTGTATTACAGACAAAACTTGCAACTATAGGCAGTTTCCAGCCATTATTTAACTCTGATTCGATTTGATCTATATGGAATGCAGGTTTATGCCATCCCTGGGAATTGCCCCATCCGCGATAATTTATGACTCCAACTCCATTTGTCCATGAGGAGCCAATTAATGGATTGTCTTCAATCTGATTATCTGCATGAAAATAAACGGTGTCGATTTGTGTATATTCATAATTATCCCAGAGATCATATAACCATCTTGATGTCCACACAGGGGTAACCGGCCATTGACTTGGTGGTATTTCCTCGCCATCTGCATTACTGTAATTACCCGCAACTAATAGCCCTCTATTAAAATAATCTAAATCATCATCTGAAAGATATTCCATGCGAGTATATTGAATAGTTCGTGATTTTAGCAAAATTATGTCACCAGGATTTTGAATCGACCACCTCCCAAGTATGAATCTTGGCGTCATCACATCATAATCTTCAGACGAGGGATCATCTTCAAAGAATGAATATGGATAATCCGTCACATCCTGCTCGGGTTCATTTATCGATTGAACAAAATGGGTAGGGATCGTAAGTGAACCGGTAACATCTCCTACAAGCAGCACATATTCCAACATTGGATTGTTATCGGAATAGGTTTGAAGCCAGTCTCTTAATTCAGTTGCATCTGTTGTGGATAATCCCTCACCATCCATGGATACCACATCCACATCAAATCCCTGTGACCGCTTAAATTCTAAGAAATCACCTCCAGGTATTACACCTGTTAGATACGGTTCAACCTGACTGTGAGCCAAAACAATTAAATACTTCCCACGTGAATATTGCTCAACCATTCTCTCACTATTGAGCCATTTCTGATTCAAAGGCAATGTTTCAAGGCCATTTGCCGTCAGCATCATGGTCATAATTATAAAAAGTAGCATTTTTTTCATTATTCTTACCTTTGAATTATCCGTAATTCTCATTTAAATCTTTAAATTTCAAGTATTATTGTTATTATTGATATGATGTCTAATATATCAACTGTACCATCTAAGGTATGATCACCGGAGCATCGTTGATAGGATGTGAGATTATTATCCAAAATACCGGATACAATAGCGACGATATCAAGTACATCAATATCTCCGTCCCGGTTTATATCTCCCAGCGGGCAATCACCAAAAGGCTCATACCATATCTGAAGTTTGTCAATTTCAATACCCCTGTACCCAAGCGTACTATCCGGGTAAAGACCAACCGTCAATTGTAGTGTATTACCATCAAAATTATCAAACCTGTTATATTCCCGGTGCAAACTCCATCCCTGGTTAAACCAAGATGTTGTTCTTGAATCTGACTCTGTTTGCAGTTGGACGAAACCGGTGTCATTATCCCACTCTAATTCGTATTTCCAATCAAGAATTAATGCCAACGAGCCAGTTTCTAAATTTATATTGGATGCAGTACTGGTCAATGTCTTCCGACCGACACCATAGGTCAAACTTTCCTGTGATTTTAAATATCCCATTTGAGTAGTCCAGAACCCTTCAGCAACTTCCCAATTGGATAGATCATCAAAATCATCAATAAAGATTATACCGGACCATTTTAGGTCAACTGGCAGGATCACATTCGAATCGATATAATTTGTAAACTGGACTGGGTAAAGATCATCGCTACCCAAAATATTAAAGCTATATTCGTTTGATGGGAGAATGACGCTGGGCATATTTGAATTAGCAAGTAAAGTATCAGCTGAGAGTTCATCGGTAATGATTATCTGAATATCACCATTATGAAATTCAGGTGCGGAAATATCAAAGGTCACTTCATATAGCGTTTTTGGTATTAAACTAATATTTAACTCATTAATGGCAGAGCTGCTAGAGGTGATTTGATGCGTCTGCGTTTCATACCCCAGCGCTTGAAAAACCAGTGTAAATGTCCCAGGGAAAAGCAATCGCCTATACCTGCCAAATTCATCAGACATGCGAGGTTTCAACATGGGACCATTCATTTCTTCGATAATTACTTCAGCCGTCATCGGTAAACCGGAAGATTCATCTGTGATAATTCCCTTTATCTGATAGTGTTCTGCACTTGTTTCCAGATCATCGACGGAGTATCCAACGGTTCTATTCATGAGGTGGAATGCGCCATTTAAATTTCTTTCAACGGTATCGTTAATCAGTTCTTCATCGTCCGGCTGCAAATTGGAGCTCCCAGTTTCGATGAGATATTGAATAGCACCCGTTTCAGTATAAAACCAGTCATGGGCATTTCCCCGTCTCGAGACTCCAGGTACAAATAAGTAATAGCCGCTATATTCCTCATTGGGTGTTAAATTGGCTATATTTAAACCTAGTGGGGCAATTACTTCAAAATCGGGGGATTGCTTTTCACCATCCCAGTTCCACGAGGAAATTACCTTTTCTGAAACACATCCCGAACGGGAACTATGATAAGCAATGGACAGGAGAAAATTCTGATCCTTTGCAAAGTCCCGAATCGCCCTTGATTCAGATTCTGACCATGGTGCGGCACCGCGATAATAATCGAAATTGGCAAAATAGTTTGGATTTGAACTACAGCCGCCATCTATTTCCCAGGGGCCATCACCAAGGAACCAGTTAAAATCATAATTACGGTTAAGATCTACACCATCTGAATCATTGCCTATGCCTAATTCAAAATCAAATATCCCATTCAAATTCACATCGGTTCGATTCTTCCGATAGGATTCGTCTTGAAGCCAATTACCAAATTCATCTTCAAAACCATGAACCATCTGCAAGCCTTCCGGATTGTAGGTAGGAACAACCCAAATTTCTGTCTGCTGCAGAAGACTCTTCATATTTGAATAAAATGGTGTTCCTACTGATTCAATAGGATTCAAAAATTTATGTATTAACTGCATGGTTGTCTCGACACCAAGAATTTCTTCGGCATGGCATTGTCCCAGAAATAGTATTCTTGGCTCATCCTCTTTCACATCGGCATCATAAGATAAACGGACACCCCAAAATGGAATATCAGCCTGATTTGATCGGCCAATTTCTTCTAAATGATAGATTATACCGCTCCCAGGGTAACCTGGTGATGGATCTGGATTATCGCCAAATTCCTCATCCCATGCTTCAAGTTGGGCTTGAATCTCTTCATAAGTATGCCAACGCTCAATGAGCTGGGAATCCTGCGTCAATCCTATAGTTAGTAATAGTAATATTAAAATTATTCTCATTTTATCTGAATTGCAATATGGTTGATTTAAATATTAGGGCGTCAGGATAATTGTTACTAAACCGACAATATCAAGAACATCTACGGTTTCACTACAATTAATATCTGCCTCAAAAATCTGATCATCGGTAAACTCAATATCTCCAAGAACGTAAGAGACAATACTGACTACATCCAGCACATCAAGACTTCCATCAAAGTTTACATCTCCTGTACCACAGCCCTCACCACCTTCAATCGTCCGTGATTGAACATATAAATTGATTAAATCTTCTTTACCGGAGCTTCTGCTGTCCAACCAGTAAACCATATATTTATTATTGTTGTGAGAATGCGTATCAATCCTTGGGAATTCCTGTTTAAAAGGTGCATTGCAGATTACGGTACCACCTTCTTCAAAGGCTAATTGCCCATCAAGTTGGATTTCCTGATAAAAAAGATCTGTAGCTAAACTGAGTCTTGAATCTTCCCAGACAGCCATAAACGTCCCATCCAGACTGGTATACACAAATGGATTTGTCTGACCACTACCGGCAAAAACAGCCATATTTATTTCATCGTCTGTTATTAATGTTTCTGAATTGATAATTCGACAATAGACATCAAAATCAGCACCATTCTCAAAATCCTGCCAACAAACAAGGACATCTTCATTTTCAGGATTATAAGTCAGGACGGCGTTCTGTTGATCATGTACTTTGACAGACACTTCAAAACCATCTTCTTCACCAAGTACAGTTCCATCATATAATAGAACCTGACCAAAAATATCGGCATTGCCATTCCTGGCATCTTTCCAAACTGCAAAAATGCCATTTTCTATTGAAGCAACTTTTACATTTGTTTGTTCACCTTCTGCTGCCGAAAGTGTGGCGGCTTCATCCCAGCCATTACCATCAGCATCTAGATACTTTGTGAAGATATTTTGGTCACCGCTATAATTTTGAATCCAGGTCACAAAACATCCGCCACCGGGGACGGCTTTTATATCCGCAACAATATTGTCACCGGGAAGCTCACCAACCAGTACGCCACCCTCCTGCCATTGCGGATTACCAAGTTCATCAAATTTTTGGGCAAACACTACATACGACCAGGATATTTCAAATCTGGTATCAGACCAGGTTATATAAAAATACCCATCATCACCAGCCGTGAGTTTTGACCATTCCTGATTATAGGCAAAATCCGGGACAAATACTGGTTGTCCATCTGAGTCACCAACAGTATTAAAATTATCCTCAATATCCAATATTTGATAATACTGGAGGATAGTTCCCCATTGATCAGTACTAATAAAGTTCATAAATAAATGATTATTAACCCGGGCGATTTGAGGATTTGATTGAAAGTCGTTTGTACCCAGGGGAAAGGTTGGGTTACTGCCTAGATTCTCAAATGTATCTTCATAATTCTCATCGACCAATGAAGCATATATGGCTGGATTATTGGCACCAAAGCGGTTATCTTCCCAATAAGCCAGATTTTGATCATTGCCAAGGTATACAGTTTGTACATTTATTGAATTCCCATCAATTCCGAAATACAGTAGAAGTCCTTGATCTTCAAACATTACTCCCACATCCGGCATTACCCGCTGAACATAAATTCCAATGCTCCCAGTTCTGAAATCTGCCCATAATACAAACGCCCCAGTTACACTATCAGGTCGGATGATTGGACTTTCCTGTTTTTTATCCAGTGTACAAATGGGTAAACCATCTGCTTCATAGGATATTTCACCATCACCATTTATATGCTGTGTAAAAATATCTATTTCAGGGGCAGGAGAAAATCGTTCATCCTGCCAGACAATATATACACCGCCAAAATTATCGGTAGTTAGTCGAGGCGCTGTTTGCTTTCCGGATGCTGAACATACTTCCAGGCCATTATTATCCCATTGAACAGTGCCATCCAAAGTAATTTTCTGGGTAAAAATATCACCATGATCGATGTTGTTTCTGAAATCCTCCCAAACTACAAAAGCATCGCCATTTTCTGCCTTTACCCTCGGACTATTTTGAATCCCAGGATCATCACATAAAACAATTCCATTTTCCTGTAATAGCACATTGCCATTTTCATCAATAAATTGGAAATAAATATCTTTTGATGCTTCACCATTCCTTCTATCTTCCCAGGCTACTGCCGAAACCGTTGGAGTTATATCATTTACTTTTGCCTTAAACTGATCACCTTCAGCTGAACAAATAACTACACCATTCTCATCAGAGGCAGACCAGATTGTGTTACAACCTGAATCGATTCTCTGACTGTAAATATCGGTGCCTTCGCCACTTATCACCTGTTCAAAAACCATCGTCGCAAATCCAACTCCACCAGTTTCAATACTTACGCTGCTCCGTGATCCTGGTCCTTCTAAAATCGGCACTCCAGTTTCAGGGGCAATAATATCTGCTTGGAGTGTTGTAAGATGAGTACCATAGGTATGACCATGCTGTGAGACAGATTGATCATTCCAAATGATAAATGCACCACCATTACCATCAGAACAGGCATTCAGGGCATCCTGTTTACCAGTTACTATTGTTAATGGGACTCCAGTTTCATCCCACATTATATCACCATCAGCATTTACATACTGGCCAAAAATATCGCCGTCATCTGCTTCATAGCGATAATCGACCCAAACTACAAAAGCTCCACCTGCACCATCAGAAATAACTATTGGGTCCTCCTGTCTTCCAGGTGCTGCCACAACTGTTGCTCCATTCTCACCCCAGAGTTTTTCTCCATCAACATCAATTTTCTGAATGAATACATCCCTGCCGCCATCCCGTGTATCAGACCAGACAAAAATCAATTCGCCATCTACTGAGTCTGCACCTCTTTGCCATTCAATATGAACACCCTGTCTCAATGGAAGTCCATTATCGCGCCAGTCAAATTGAGCAATAGCCAATGTGAATAGTAAAACAGTGATAAAAATCTTTTTCATTATTTCCTCAAATTAAAATTTAAACTTAATAATCAAGCGAGTAGTATTGCACACCTGCTCTTGTTGCTGCCAGGAAAGAGTTTTCATTCATAAGTTTTACCTGGTAAGCATATTCTGTTTCAATCCTTCCTATCTCGTTTGCATATAGGTTATCTGCGGATTGCAGGATATCGTATAACAATATGCCATCACTTCCACATGCCAGGGCTAAAACATTATTTATTTTATCAATTCCCTGAACTGTATAACCTTCTGCGATCTCTAAAGTAGTTATAATTTCACCATCTGAATCAAGTAACGCCATGTAACATCCTTTATCATCAGTTAGGCCAGCATAAATGATCCCATCATTGGCAAAGATTTCAGAAACTTCACCCTGAATACCATCAAATTCGCTAAATAGGGACAGCGACTCGTTTGTCTCCTGTTTGAAAACCTGCACACCAAGCTGGGAGTTCGCAACATAAACCAAACTATCGGCATAATATATATCATCCGTATCTGAGCTCAAACCATCATAACTGCCAAATGTAGCACCCCAAAATACAATGGTACTGTCGAAATTGTCTTGGACCTGCAAATTACGAATTGAGATAAAACTACTGTTTGTCAGTGCTTCTTCTTTTAAAACATACATGATAATATGATCAGGTTGTGAATCATCCAAGGTAAATGCTCTAACTTTCTCGCGATTGCTGGCTCCATCAGCCGGCACCTGGTAATTAAATATCGAGACATAGTTTACATTATGATAATAAATGGCGTCATCATAATCCATGGAAAAGAATAGCGGTGTATTGTGTTGGTTTATTTTGTTTGATAATACAACATCACGAATTTTATCTATTTCACCATCGCTATTGATATCATTGCCACTATAAAGAGATTCATATTCCAAGTTATTTCCAGTTATCTCATAACTGAAAACTTTATAACCATTTTCGTCGGCGGCTGCAATGATATATTCATCAGTAAATATAACATCTTTACAATACCCACCAGTTGGCAAAGTCGTCATATGCCTGGTTTTTACACCCGAAGGTTCTGATGGGGACATACAGGAAATGATAAAAGCCAATCCGCTAATGATTAGGGCTTGAATAAAGTGTTTAGTTCGAATTAATTTCATAATTATGTTTTATTAAATGTTTAATAGTAGAAATCCAAAGCGAAATCATAATTGACTTTCAACCAGACCTCAAATTTGGAGAATGATTTTTCCGACTCTACCCAATTGTACTCTGACTCCGTGGTTCTATGTCGATAATTGAGTTTGAATTGTAATGATAAATCCTCGAGGAAATCCTTATTTAGTAGAAGAGATGCTTTATAATCGATATGTTCTCTACCGGTATGCAGAGGGTCATCTGAAATTTCACTCTTATACTTCCGATGATCAGCAGTGAGTGACAAAGATGCACTTTTAAAGAAATGGTCTGGATAGTGGATCAACTGGGCACCAACAATACTCATATCATATGACCTGTCAGCGTTTGTTGATAAAAGTCCATCATCGTAAGAAGTATTATCCCCCTTGCCAAATGCATACCAGGCGGATAGTTTGAAGTTAGGCAGCAGTCGCGTATAACCGCGGAACTCAAACGTACTCACCTCAGTATCAAACTCAGTAAAATACTGATTAAAATATTGGCGGTTAAGCCGTGGTTTTATTCTGACCCATGATTTTTTGTATACTTTAAATGAGTATGTGAGATATATGATTTCATTTGAGAAATTTGAAGTGAGGATATCCCTGCTGATACTGTCTTTATCACGATAATATCGTAACAGAATTTGAGGCGCATTCACATATCCAAAACGCAGCCATTGATAGGGACCCAAATGCTGTTCAACAAGAAATGAGAATACAGAATAAGACTTTTCATTTGATTGCCCAAATTTTACTTTTGAGGTTGTGAGGGTAAATTTGGTCTCATTTTCATTAAATAATACGGGATTGTAATTCAATCGGAATTCAGGACGGATCACCGCAGAGTCAAAGGTTTCCGTATCGCCAAGAATGACGGGATTGTAATCGGCATCATTTTTTTCGGCAGATGACAATCGGAGAAAATTGCTGTCATATCCAACTGACACCGAAGTGCGTATATACAAAGGCACATTCAGTCCATTTTTCCAACTATTGGATTGTGCCTCAATCTGCTGGGGCAAAAACAAATATAAAATTACTGGTAATGACCAAATGAATTTCATTTAGAGGTTCGTACCCTATTCACTATCTGTTGCCAATGCCCTGATAAAAACTCTTTTACCCTTATCCATCATTTCAAGTTTTAGTCTGTGAGGTCCACTATCCAGTTCAACTACAGAAGACCGCCATTTTCCTGGCACAATAGTTTTATCCTCTTTAACGGCACTGAGATCAGAGCGTTCTGAACTGAAATAATAGGTTCCGAGTACTTCATCACCTTTCCACAAACGAATTCGATAAGGTTCTTCTCCAGTCATCCAGTCAGCAAAAATGAGCCTGTTTATAAATTCTACATGTGTAGGTCCATTAAAATTGTAGACTAGTGGGTTTTCACTATTTAACTCGTGATAACGAATTGTTTTTTTACCGACAATCACATGGAAAGCGGTATCATTACCTTCAGGATCAACAACGGTAGATTTTACATCTGGTTTTTGAATCTTTTTTGTGATCATCCTAAGAAGTACCGGCGATGAATTAACCTGCAGGGGTTCAATCTTCACTACATGGGCACCTTTTGGAATTTTTAGTAAATATTTCCCGGATTGAGTATATCCATGGCCAGGATGCTGTGATGATCTTACACCTTTACTTTTTTCTTCTTCATGCCGCACGGTCACCGGAGTCTGGTCATCAATATAAATTCTATATCCAAATTTCCATAATTTTTCATCCTTTTCGGGGACAGCCCTCCGACAAACAATCTGCAGATTTTTTGGTCCATTAATTTCATAAGTAAGCGATTCTTTATGAAGTTGAAAGTAACTTCGTCGTTTTTCACTAATGGTTAGGATTTCTTTTTTATCCACCTGTACCGGTTGGATTGAACCGGCCAAACCGAAGGCGATGAAAGTGAGGATTATTATTATTTTACAGTATTGATTCTGGTTCATAATTTGCCATTCTCTCTTTGATCTGTTTATGACTGTAAATACCCACTGCCGTGACTGACGCAATGGCCAGGATGAGACATAGCAGGGTAATCCAGAAATTATATTTTAATTGTGAAAAAATAATTCCATCACCAATTGCAGGGGTAGGAATCGGTGCCCATGGCAGGGCGTATTTATCAGCTAAATCATGAATATCGAGGATTTGGATGATAGGTATAGTATTTCGCGAAAAATCTCTGACTACAGATCTTCCGCTTAATTCCAGGAGGTCACCGGGAAATGAGACTGCTGACGGAATCAGTCGTGAATTGATAGACGGACCTATACTGGCAGCACCACCACCAATATTGATTAAGGCAGTATAGTTATTTAAGGGAAAATCATCAGAATAAATATCCAGTCTGCGATCAATACTTAAAACCAGGCTGTCTTCCTGGATAAGAGTAACATTATTGCGGTAAATTGATTCCCAGAGCAATTCCCGGCCAAAAATACTCACACCCTTTCCATTATCCCCTTTACCACCAATAGAAGCAGCAGCAGATTTAAAATCAAAAACGTCTCGTTCATTGAGGATGGTTTCCATATCAAGCCAGGTATAATATGGATCGTTGGCACCCCATTGAGATGCTCCGACGGAAGTGATAATATGGAGATCTAAGTTTAAAGATTTTCCAGCGGCAAATGTGGCGATATTTGCTCCAGGCATTGAACCGGTAAACGATACCGCAACAGCATCACCATATTCTACCCCGGCCTCAATCATCATATCAACAATCAACGCCGCAAAATTTGGATTCAAAGTTGTTAGCTTGGCATCCAGATCACCTTCATCGGTAGTTGTTGGACCGTATTGCGAACCAATTAATGTCGTTTCGTTGGGATCGTTTTCTGAATCAACAAATACACCAGAATCACCAAGGCGGTGGTCTTTCAGTACGGTCATGGCATCCTGCATATATCCTGCAGCTTCGATTTTTATTTCATATCCCCTGGATTTTTCATTTACCTGCGAGTTGATGGCAACATAGAAAACAATTAGATTAAATAATGCAAGACTGGCCAATACCCTGGTCTTTTGGATAACCGGTCTAAACATTGGCGGGTACCTCCATCCCAAATAACATCAGAGATAACTGGACGATTACGGCAATAACAATTATGACACTTAGAGTTCTGACAACACCCTGTCGATCCATCCAGCTGGCAATTAAGCCAGGGATGATATTACCGATACCAGCCATGTTTATTGATTGATCGGGAAAGAAAAAGTAAATTTTTGATAGATATCCTAAAAGGAATCCTAGTAAAAGAGATAATACCAATCTTCGCTTTCCATATATAAGTATAAATTTGGAGAGATATCGAATGATAAGAAAAACTATAATTGCGATAATGAATGTGCCAATTATCCGCATGGGTTCGTGAAGGAATAGAGCAATATACCCTGGTACAATAACCCCTCCCGCTGTTACACCCAATGTCTCAGTAAGTATTAAACTGATGACAATTCCCAGTCCAACTGCAATTTCAACCATTAACTCGATATCCTTTTAATTGCGCCACAAACTCGTCTCCCCAACCAACTATATTACC
>Ga0233431_1002186_pt1 | contig 28763 bp, 29 predicted proteins | sample SI_118_April2016_FD_179867 | JGI IMG/M metagenome (GOLD analysis project Ga0233431, IMG submission 179867) | Seawater microbial communities from Saanich Inlet, British Columbia, Canada - SI_118_April2016_200_MG | ecosystem: Environmental > Aquatic > Marine > Inlet | place: Canada: British...
AGATCGCGCAAAGCCTGCAAGCCTATTTTGGCCCACCGGGGGTTTCGCTTGAGGCGATCCGCCGCACCAAAAGCCCCATTCACGCCATTGACGACTATTTTGCCAACACCTTTGGCGTCATGGCCCTTTGTGAGGAGTGCGTCGGTGTCGCCGACAAATCCGGCATGACCAAGCCCAACACGGCGATGATGGGCGACTTCGCGCGCTTTTTCCTGAACGCGCGGCTGGCACAGTACCGGCAGGTGGCCTTCCAGCCCGAACAGTCGCGCTCGGTCGAGGAGCGAACCGGCGATGCGGCGGCGACGGCCAAGGAAGGCGACATCAAACGCGATTGGTCGGAATTCTGTCTGCCCGAATATGACGAGACCGGAAAAAGCCGCATTTGTGTGAAAGTTTTGCCGCCTAGGAATCCCATATGGATCGGCGTGCGTTCGTTGGTGAAGCCGAGCAAGGGCTCGGGCGCATTGGTCAAATTGGGATTTGCCGCCGTCGTCGATATTGAAGCCGAGCTGGCGGGACGGGCTCAACCCCTTGAAGCGCGCCTGGCCGAAATGGCCTACCAGGTCCCCGCTGTGCAAGGTGAGGCTGTATCAAATGTTTATTATATCAATACGTTAATGAAGGCTATTAATAAAATGGATGAAAAAACTATCAGGTGATTCGCCAATGAAAAAGGCTGTGATGATATTGTTGGCGGCGCTGTTTGTGGGAAACTCTGCCCTTGCCGCCGTTGATGATCCGGGCATCGTTCGGGTCAATTCGGTGGTCGTCGCCCCGGCGGCAAGCGTTGGCGAAGCCGAGGCCGCGGCCAAACGCGAGGCCTTGCAGCGCGTCATCGGGATGCGCGGCAATTTGCAGATCCGTGACGCCGACGTTCGGCAAATAATGTCCGAGGTTAACGGGATCGTTCAGACGCGCCACGTGCTGAATGCAAACGCCGTTGGCGGGCGTTATCAACCGGCGTTCTATTTCAACGTCGGTATGGATCGCATCGACGAAATCATTCAGCAGGCCGACGCCGGCGATATCGCCGCACTGGGGGAACCGCGCATTCAGGCAGCCATCGTCATCCGGCGCCTGCCCAAGGCTTTCAGCGAAGGCGATGATCGGGAAGTCTATATTGACGATCTGAACGAGACCGTTAAGGAATATTACGGTCGTGCCGGGTTCTCGCTGGTCGATTTCCTCAATTTCGACGAAGAGGAGCTCTATTCCATCAAGCGTCTGAAATCCCTGGAAAAGAAGGTGTTCAACCCGGCCAATCCGCCGACCGCCATCGATTTTTACTTGTTGGGGCAACTGGATATTCCCAACGACAGCGTGAAACCCCGCGACGGCGGCGCCTATTGGCGGGCCAACGCCAAGCTGCAAATCAAGCTTTTGGATTTGAACAGCGGCCAGCCGGTATCTTCCAGCCGGACGGTGGAGGGAACCGGGCAATCGGCCCGCGAGAGCATCGATGACGCCATTCGCAACGTGGTCAAGGCGATCCAGCAGAAGGCGAGCGCGCCGGACATCCTGAAAACCTGGAATCGCAATATCCAGACCGGGATGAAATATGAAATTACGTTTTGTGAAAAGGGGTTAAAGTACGAATATTTCAATAACCTTGCCAAACACCTGGAACAATTCGGTAAACTGTCAGGTGGCAAGAGCGATCAGGTGCCGCTTTACGTGTTCCAGTTCCCCGGCGGCAAGATGATTGATCCGGCCAAGGAATTCGAAAGGATGCTAGGGTCGGTGCAAGGGAGTACCGGTAAATACGAGGATACCTCGGTTAGTCCGATCATATACAAGAAGCACAAAGTGTTTATGTTCGGGAATTCCCCCAATTGTTTCGGCGGGGGCCGCGGGCAACAGGCCGTCCAGTGACGGCAAAAAAACATTTAAGAGCCTTTCATAGAGGGGTTAGAGGGGCCGAGCCGGTAAATATGGCCCAATTGGTTCCATAGGAAGGCGTGAACGGCTTTATTAACGAGGCAGGAGAATGTGCGATGGTTAGGTTGACTTCACTCAAGAAAGCAATTTTCGGTGTTGTAGGTTCGTTGGCGCTGGTTTCCTGCGTTACGGCTCCGACACCTTCACTGGCGCAGCAGGGAACCGACATTCCCGTCATAGTCATGGGTGAAGACTCCGATCCCATGAGCGTCGCGCGGACAAGCGATATTTTTCGCCGGGTTGTCTCGCAGATTCAGGAACAGATGAGCCGCTATGACTTCTATGTCATCGACGAAGAAATTCTGGCGGTCGAAATGGGTTGGCAGGTTCGCGCCCGCCGCCCGAAAACTGAATTGATCCAGGTCGTCCAGTTGGCGAACCAAAGCCGCGACCCGCGCCTGCAGGCCCGCGCCATGGTCGTCTTCAAAATTCGTGCGGCGGCCCAGAACGTCGGCTTTGCGACCAAGGCGATGGTTCGCATCACCGGCGATATTTTCGATTATCAGGCCCGGCGCTTTATCGGCAGTTGGGAAGCCCCGCGCATGGAATTCCCGGCCCCCGCCAATTGCACCGGCATGTGCATTCAGGAAGTCGTTGGCGATCACGCGCGTGACGTTGCCGGTCAGGTTGGCGACGTGCTGCGTAAAAAGCTGGCGTATCTGACCCGTGGCGCAGGCCGCCCGATGGCTCAGGCCGCTCCGGCTGCGACGACCGGTGCTGCGGCTCCGGCAGCCGCTCCCATGGGCGGGGCTTGCCCGGCCAGCGTCAATTCGGGACTGGCTTCGACTTTCGCCATCGTATTGCGCAACTTCACGACCCGTGAATATCTGGAAATCAAGAACGTGATGGAAACCGAATTTCCGTGCTTCATCACCACCCGCAATCCTTCGGGTGACACCTCCAAGCGGATCTACGGCTATGTTTCCAACGCTTCGGCCAGCAAGATCGAAGAATGGATCAACATTCTGCTGATCGACATGGGCCTGGACCCCGACAGTCAGGTCAAGGTTACGGTGTTTGGTACCGAAATCCAGCTCGACAAGATTTTCGGCAGCTCGCCGCAGACGCCGGGCCGGACCCCGCGTTTCCAGTAGACTTTTCGATGGTTTCCCCCTCTCCGCCATATTCAGGAGAGGGGGTCTTTCGTTAGATCATTTAATTGAAGTACGGGCCGGAGGATGAAATGCGTTTTTCACCATGGATCATTGCGGCAGGTTTCGTTGCAGCCTCCACGGCCCTTTCAGCGGCTGATGGCGTTCAGGTTTTGCATGAGGGCGAGATCGAATATCCGGCGGACTACTACGGCAGGGTCGATTTGCCTTTGCCGCAGGCGTTCGGACACCTCAAGCGCCTGATCGGCGACGCCGACAATTTCGAACCGATCAGCAAGTTCTCCGAAAAAAACCGCTATCGGATACAGTCTTCCCCCATTGGCCGGCTGGACCTATTGGTCAAACGCAACGGAAAGCAGGGCGTTTCGCTTTGCACGGGGTGGATAATTTCGGTCGACTACATCATGACCAATCACCACTGCATCCCCGGAAAATCGGGGCAGGTGCTTAAGGCGTCGCTGTTGATGAACTACATCGAAGAAGGAAAAACCAGCGGCACCAAACGGTTTGATGTGGAAACGAAGCCGGTCGAAACCAGTTCGGCTCTCGATTATTCCATCGTCCGGGTTCGTGGAAACCCGGGCATGAAATACGGGATCATTCCAATGCAGGTCCGCGATCCCAGCCCGGAAGAGGAACTTTTCATCGTTCAGCATCCGGCAGGAAAAGCCAAGCGTCTGACCCGCAGGAACTGCCGGGCCGACAACCAGACCGAACGGCCAGAAGAGCTTCGCCATTTCTGCGACACATTGGGCGGAAGTTCGGGTTCTCCGGTGTTTTCGGACAACGACATGGCCCTGGTCGGCCTTCATTTCGCAGGAATTGAAAAGAAGGTGAATTTCGCCAAGAGAATGACGGCCATTATCAACAAGAGCCCGATACTCAGGCAACTTGGGCAGGCCCCACAGGAAAGCACGCCTGCGCCAAGACCCACTGTTCGGCAACCGGCTCCTCAAGCGCCTCAAAACACCGCGCCCGTCGAAGCTGCGCCGAGCGGCGGTTGGCAGCCCATTAACTGATTTGATTAGGACAGGAGATTTCCAATGTTTGCGCGATTTGGTTTCGTCTTATTGGCCGGGATGCTTCTTGCGGCCTGTCAAACGACTTACAGCAACCAGACCCAGGCCATTCTGGCCGTTTTGGGCAGCGGGTTGACCGACACGGATGTCAATACGACCCCTTACTATCAATTCGACCGGGGCGACGGCGCGTTTTGCCAAGTCTATCAAATTCGCCAGTCCAACAGTTATGGGCAGGTTCGTTATGGCAACGCGACCGTTTGCAAGAAGCCGACGAGCGGCTGGTTTATGGCCGGTCACACCTTTAATTCCTGGATAAACGCCAGCGCGCCGATCCCCACACCCAGCTACCCGGTGGCGAACCCCAGTTATCCGGTTCAGAACCCGGCGGTTCCGGTGCAGCCGGCGCAGCCCTCACAGCCGCTGCCCGCGCCTCCGGCTCCGGGCCAGCCCGGCCAGTGGGTTCCCGTTACCCAGTAAGCAAGACGCAACCTGATTGGCGATCATGCGCCCCGTCCGGAAATCTCCGGGCGGGGCGCTTCAATTTTCACGTTTGCGCCTTCCATAAGCCTGTTGAACAGAAAATGGGATGGTCGAAGTGGAAGATACCGGATACGGAAACGCGATGACCGAAATCGCCCTGGCACTGGCCATGGCGTTTTTCAGCATCATGGTTCTGACCATGATTTCCATGGGTGTCGGCGAGGCTGAGTCCGACCCGGCGGTCGGCGCTGTCATGGCTCCGGCACAGGCGGATACGGCCCCTGCAGCCCAGGTTTCGCAGGAAAGCGACGATCTGATCGTCGTCTATTTCGCGGGCCGGTACATGGATAAGGATCTGGGTCCACTTGATCCCAAATCGTTGCGCGCAAAATCACGCGTCATTTTGGCGCTCGACCCTGCTTTGCCCATGGGCGAAGCGCTCGCCGCACGCGGCGGAATCGATATCGAAAACCTCGTCGTCTCGGTGTTGGACGAACGTTGGCTGAACAGGTTGAAGGGATTGTCCAAATGACCAAAACACATGCAAATGATCGCTCCGTTATTCTGGCAATTTTCTTCGCCGTCGTATTGGCCATGACGTTGGGATTTATGAGCTTTAGCCATGCGGCACGGGGGCCGGTAAGGGCCGACGTTCAACAAATGGTGGTTGATGAAGCGGTAAGGGCGGGTCTGCCCGCGTCGCTGGCGCTGGCCGTGGCCAAGGTTGAAAGCAACTTCAATCCCAAGGCGCTGAGTTCAGCCGGAGCCAGAGGCGTCATGCAGATCATGCCGAAAACCGGCAAGGACCTGTATAACGCCAGTCCCAACCAACTGTGGGACGCGCAACTCAACATCCGTTGGGGCATCGACTATCTGAAAAGCCTGATCAAGCGCTATGAGGGACGCTGGGATTTTGCCCTGTCCCATTACAACGGCGGCTCCAGGGTCGGCAAACCGCCGCACTCCAAAGTCATTCCGGCAACCCGCAAATACGTGGATATGGTCCTTGCCTGGCAGCGCCGGTTCGAGCGCAAGGCGACGGTCATCGCCATGGCCGATACCGCCAAGCGCAATCAGGCCGGCATTGAGCGTCGTCAGGCCAGCGCCCAGCGCATTTCCGGCGCGACGCCCGAATACTGGATGTTCGATGACCCCACGGCCACCAAGGACTGGCGGCATTATCTGAAGGTTGCCGACTATTGGCTGGGCAAGAAGCAGGCCAAGGCCGAAGTGGCAGACGAGACCCAGCCGGAAGCGGCTGACCTGTATGAGCCGACCCCCGTTACCAACGATTACGTTGCCTCGCCTGAGGCCCGTCCGTCGGACAAACTGAAACGCCGCATGGCCGCCCGTCGCCTGCAGTTCCGCGACCGTCTGAACTGGCGGGCAAACAACCGGGCCGAACGCCGCACGCGTCGCTTCGGGCTCGGAGGATAATGGATTATGTCGACCGTTACGGTTAAATACGCCCCTGTACAGCCAGCCATGTCGTTCTACAATGGCGGGCGAAGGGTGAACGGTACGGGAAGGGCATTCGTAATGTCAGGCGTTTCGGCGGAACAGATCATCATCGAGGTTGGCAAGAGCTCCGAACTCGTTGCCGCCTTCAGGATGGTTGAAGAAGCCGGAGCCGACGGCGAGCCAAAGTTCTCGCAGCAGGTTTGCCGCGATCTCGCCAAAGCCATCGCGTGCCGCAACTACTCCAAGGCCGTGCTGGAACTGTGCCATCTGGTGCGCATCGCCGATGCTCTGGGCGGCGGGGCCGGTTACGAGGTGTTTTTCTGGGGCCTTGGCACGGCCCGGGCTTCGGCCTTCCGCGCCCAGGCCATTGAAGGCGTCCGCATGATGGGCGGACGGATCACGGGACTGAACCTGTTGGACGGTGGCGTCGAGGTTGCTTATCCGGACGGGTCCTTTACCGTGACCTTCGGTCGTATGGCGTTTTTGTCGGCGTTGATGGAATTTCTGCTCTCAAGCGTTGGTTACGGCGAGATCGACGGGATCTTGCGCGACTGTCTTGGCCCCGGCGTTGCGGCCAAGGATGTTTCCGATCAGGCCAACGGGCTGTCGCGGCTGATCTACGATTATCTTAAGGATCACCTGCCGACGGCCCAAAACCAGCGCAAATTCCGCCGCCTGATCGAGTTCATGGAACAAAAGGTCGGTGACGACTTCGACGCAGGTTCCATTGACGACGATGTGGTTTTTGAATTCTGGCGCAATGAATCGACCATGGGGGCCACCGACGGCGTTGATTTCAAAACCTTCCCGGCGGCGTTTAAGACCTTCGTCAGGTTTCGTCAGACTCTGGACGCGGCTGGCGATCTTCAGGCGTTGGCCAATCCCCACGCCATTGGTTTGGATCGCGAAGCCGGCGAGATCGACCCCGACGCGGTCTACGGCCTAGTCGACACCGTCGATGAATACCAAAATCCGCTGCTTGCCCTCGACGAGCCGCCTGTCGCGGCGATCAAGTTTCTAAATCGCCGCGAAGGGGCCGCCATTGGATTGTTGTTCGAGTGCGGCGAAGCGGCGTTCGCCCTGCCGCTGTCCCTGATGCGTTGCGAAGTGTTCGGCAAAGGCCAGGGGCAGATTACCCAGGCCCTGCGGCGCAAGGTCAAAGAGGCGGAACTCAGCAAACTGATCGCCGAATGCGCGCCCGAAAGCTATTCCGCAAAAACCGAAGAATTGGAGGCGGTGGCCGCCCATATCGACAAGGCTTTGCTGGCCAGTCTCCACGCGCTGGCCCGCAACCGCGATTTGGCGGCCGTCAATTTGGTTGTCACCCTGCGCCCGCACGCGGATTTTACACGCCTTCGCGATGTGCTGGCGGTGGATCAGGGGAACGACGGGAACGTCGTCATGCTGCGCGCGGCATCCGTGGCCGAGCGTTTCCTGGAGGTTGTCGAGGACGCCGATCAGGTCGGACCGGAAATCGCGGGCTTGATGAACGACGCCAGAAAGGCCTTTCGCGGCATTTCCCGGCAGGGGTTTAGCGAGGCCGAGGCCGACGACGCCGACCTTCAGGAAGGTTTCGCCGAAGGTGCTGCCACCTTGATTGACATCGGCGCGCAAATTTCTGCATTTGTCGAATTTCTCGGGCGCGTCAGTTTGCCGCATTCCGACTGGGACGGGCAGTTCGCCGCCGACAAATCCGACTTTTCGAAACACTTTGAAATTCTTTATGGAGGGTCCCGGTGATGGCTAACTGGAAATCCCTTAACCGCACGCAAAAAGCCGCCGCAGAGCAGGTTTTCGATGCCCTGACGACGCTGGACGCGCTGAGCGCCAAGGACGAAACCACAGCCGAAGCAAAGGGCGTTGGTTTTACCGAGCTGTATTCCTTCGCCACCGATCCGGCGAGCGTCATGGATGACAATCTGCGCCGGGCCTTGAACGACAACGAACGCCTGCGCAACGATATGGACCAAATTCTCGATAAGACGGCTCTATATCACTTCCCGCTGGTTGCCGCCGCCAGTTCCGGCGCGGTGGATGAGCGCGACGGCGAGGGCTTCAAGATCAGACTGCGCCAGTCCCGGGCCGAGCGGTCGCAAACCTATGTGATGATCGAGCTGGACGAGACCAACATGGCGCGGCCGTCGACCCTTTTTGTCCGTAGCGCCGAAAACGACTACGGAAAATACCCGTTGCCCGAAGCTCAGGGCGGCGTGATCCAACTGCTTGTTGAATCCGGCTCCGATCTGGTCAAAGCTTTGCGCGATGTCCATACGGAGGTGTTCATTCGGTGACAGGCGTCCGCGTTTACGTCGCTACCACGCAAGGACCGTCGGAGATCCAGCGCATCGCGCAGGAGGACCCGGAGGTCCGTTCGGTCGTCTGCCTGAACGGTACGTCCGAGGCGTTGCCCATTAGCGCCGCCTACGATGCCTTTGCCCGCAAACCCACCGGTGTTATCGAACGGCTTTTCGGCCACCCGGTCTATCGTCTGGATGTGGCCGAGCGCGTGTCCGACGGGCGCAGCTGGCAATTGCCCGTGTTTGCCGCCCACGCACTTGACGCTGCGGGGCGTCTTGCCGGTCGCGATGACGCGCCGGAGGCCGCCATCTGGCTGACCGGGACCGTCGATAACGATTTGAATGTCGGCGCCGTCGGGCATATTCCTGAAAAACTAAAAAGTTCGAAAAGCCTGTTTGCCGGGCTTCGTGCCGAGGGCATTCCGGTCACCGTATTCGTGCCCAAGGCCAACGCAGTCGATGTGCCGACCTCGTCCGACCTTGACGGGATTACGGTTGTCGAGGTGGAAAGCGCGGAGGCGCTGTGCCGCCGCCTGTCCCTGCCGTGGACAGGCCCCACTGCCGCCCGCCCGAAGAAACGCTGGCCCTTGATTGTTGCGGGTGCGGCGTTTGTTGCTGCGGCGTTGAGCGTTTTTCACAATCAGGACAAGGTTGCCGCCTGGGTTGATGGTTTGATCGCTGACCCCCCGCCCCAGGTCGTTGAAACACCGATTGCCAAGCCAGAGCCCGAGCCGGAACCCGAGCCGGAACCCGAGCCGGAACCCGAGCCAGAACCCAAGCCTGAGCCCAAGCCTGAGCCCAAACCGGAACCCAAGCCCGAACCCAAGCCCAAGCCCAAGCCTGAGCCCGAACCCGAACCCGAACCGGAACCGGTTCCGGTTCCGGTCCTGAAGGCAGAAAACGTTGAATTGGCCGCCGTTGAGAGGCGTGCGCCGGGGTCGAAAAGTTGTGCGGTTGCCGGTTTTGGCAACGCGGCGTTCGCGGAAAAACCGATCGGCATGTCTTCGCCGTCGCGTTTTGACGTCAGCGCCGCGAAAGGGCTTTGCGCCATCGATTATGCGGTCTCCAACGCTTTCGAAAATCCCATCCGGGTCTGGGTGTTCGCTTCGCCGGTTGGAGCCCGCAAACGGTTCGGGGCCACGGCGTCGGCGTTCGTTGGCAAGGTATTGGCGCCAGGCGAAAGTTCATCCGTTCAGCTGAACCTTCCGCGCTGGGTTAGCCAGCCCCTTAGTCACCGGGTCATTGTCATCGCCACCGGCGACGCGACACCCGGCAAGTTTGCGTGGATCGATCAGGGATTGCGCGGCATCGAAAGCGCGTTTGACTTTGCCCGCTGGGCCGATCTGCGCGAAAGGATCAAAAGCGAAGGATTGATCCTGCTATCCGCTTTTCACGAAATAAATCACTAGCAACCCACCGAAAAAGCCTCAGCGCCTTCCATAGCCCCCGTTGAAACCAACAGACGGGGGTATGTCATGCATACTTCAATATCTCGATCATCTTCGGCGCGCCTGATGTCGCGCGGAGTCGCCATGGCGGCGGTTCTGCTGGCGTTGGGTGCTTGTAACATGAACGCGCAGGTCAATCCCATGGAAGGGATCGGCTTCCGCGAAGCCCGTTTCCAGGAAATTTCGGCCATGCAGCAATACCGGCAATGCCGGGACGATGCGCTTGCATTGGACGAACAGGCCCGTACTACCGGAAACGCCGGTCGTTATCTGGCCAGCGCCCGGCTTCTCGAAAAGTGTGAAGCCGAGGTGGGGTCGGAAGTCGCAGGCGTTGCCAAGGACGAACGCATGAAGTCCTACGCCCTTAGCGTTCAGAACTATCTGAAGGGCGGCGATGTGTCCAAGGCCGGCGAAAACTTCGAAGCCTTTAAACAGGCTTTCCCCGGTCAGGACCTCTACTTCCATGACGGGTCATCCTTCATCGAGACCATGGCCGCCTTGTTCGGCCACAAGAAGGATACCGATTTCGGCCGTTTCGCCATGCTCAACGTGAACGACACGCTGAAGGGTGAAATGCGCCGGGTTAACTACTGGAAGCGCAATTAGGCCCGCGAAATAAAGGAGACGCACCATGCAACCCATTTCGTCCTCTAATCGCACCGTCTCTTCCGGCCTTCTGGCGGGGATTGCGTTTGGAATCATCTTCTTCGCGGCGTTCTTCCTGGCGACATCTTCGTGGGCGTCTACGCCTTCGTGGCAGCCCAGCGCCAGCGAACGTCTAGTCAAATTGCCCAGCAACTACCTGAAGAAAGCCATCGACCGGGACTTCGCCGAATCCGATCTGGCGTCGGCCCTGGGCGACGTTAACTCGCGGGTTCAGTTGAAGGGGCAAACCCTTGGCGATTTGCAAGCTGCCATCGATAAGGCCGAAGGCGAGGTCAAAATCGAACTTCGCCACCAGTTCCTGGCCGAAAAGCAGGAGTTCATCAAATTGATGGGCGAACAGCAGGAAATGCGCCGCAAACAGGTTGAAACCAAGATCAAGCTGTACGAGCGCCTGTTGGCCAAGCTGGAACGCCGGGGTGCGGGTATGACCCCCACCAAGGCGAAGCTGATCGAAAACCAGAAAGCCGCGCGCGAGCGTTTTGAAGGCACGGCCAGCAATGTCGATATGGCCATTTTTGGTTCGGCTGCCGTTTCCGAAAGCCGTTATTCGCGCGAATACGCGCAAAACATGACGGCCATCGAATCTCTGGTCGAGGCGATTAAGGCTCATCCGATGACTGCCGAGCCCGAAATCAACGGCCAGCCGGTCAGCAAGCAGGACTATCTGCGCCAGTTGATCGCCGAAAATCAGGCCCGCGTCGCCATCGTCGATCAGGAAGAAAACATTCTCGGATACATGGCCAAAATCGTCGCTCTCGACGCCATGTCTCTGTCCGAGGAAGTGGCGGCGGAAGACTTCGAGGATACCGGCGTTACCGACGAAGACGGTCAAGTCACCCCTTCGACGGCTGTCGATTTCTTTGTGCCTTGATATTTCCCAGACGGAGGACAAAACGATGACGATCAACACCCAAAACCTGCTGGTCAGCTTGGCAATCGCCGGGGTTATGGCCACCGGTGCAGCTCAGGCCGGCACCCTGGAAAACCTTGAACGCGAGCGCGCCATTATGGTCGAAACCCTGATTTCGCCGACACTCACGCCGGAAGAACGTCAGGACAAAGTAGCCGTTTCGAAACACCGGCTCGTCGATCTCGAACGCATGGTTCTTCGCGACCAGTCCCTGGTCGGCAAAAACCGCCCGGTGGTTCGCAAGGCGTTTGAGAACTACGACCTTACCTTCATCGTCCACTCGGCCATTGAAAAGGATCTCGTCCTTATCGATCACTGGCTGGATCAGATCGGCGTTTCCACCGATACGCTGATGAACGCCCGGGTAGGGAGGCGTTAAGATGCGCGCCGTCATCCTGGCACTGGATACCGGGTCCCGGGCCGCCGCCCTCATGCTTGGGGGTGTCGTGCTCGGGCTTGCGGCGATCACGCTGGCCACATCGTGGACGGCGGGCGACGTCGCAGGCTGGGCCCATCAGGTGTTTGGCGCGACCTTTATCGCGATCATGGCGGGGATGGTGTTTACCGCCGTCTTCTGCTGGGTGAAGCTGCGCCAGACCGGTGGCGAACACGTTTGGCTGGAAGCCGGGCTGCAAGCTGCCAACGCCATCACCACACTGGCCCTGACCTACACGCTTTTGGGAATCAGCCTCGGCGTCGGTGGTCTGGCCGCGCAGGAACTGACGCCTGAAACGGTCCGGGTCGTTATTCGCGAACTGACCCAGAATTTCTCTCTGGCTTTTCTGACCACGGTCATTGGCTTGCCGTTGTCGGCCGCCTTGCGGACCGTCCTCGTCGTCACCAACGCCCGCATCAAATCGGCGGGCCGCGTGGTCACAGCCAGGCAACATGAGCAACACGAGCAACGTGGGGACCCATCATGAAATTTCTTCTTTTCAATGCGCTCGTCATCGGCGCGCTCTTCTACCTTTTCAACGCGGACCGCTCGGACATCGCATCGGTGGCCGATAGTGCCCATGCCGTTGTCGCCAGCGCCGAAGATGTTGCCGCCAAGGCCGTTGATCAGGTCGACGGCTTTATGCACCGGGACGCGGAGGTCGAGGCCGAGGTTCCGGAATACGCAGTCGCGCCACCACCGCCATCGGTAGCCGAACCCGCGCCTGTTGTCGAAAAACAGGTCGTTGTCGAGGAAAAAGCGACGCCGATGCCGCCAGCGATTCCCGAATCGGAAGAAACTGCTACGCCCAAACCCAAGCGTTCGCGCGTGGCCGAGCAGGAGCTTCCTCTGCAACTGATTCCGGAACGTCCGCGTCCGACCGTTGATTACGCCAAGGCCGAGAATGTGGAGGAGGCCGAAAGCGTTGCCGCCGGGTCGAGTGATGGCGAAATCACGATCGCCGAGGGTGAAACCCTGATGACGCCTCGCGAACGGCGCAAGGAACTTTTTGCGCTGGCCGAGGATATGGAAATGATGTTCATCAAAAAGCTGAACAGGTAACGCTATGTTCGGCTCCGGCGCATGGGGAAAAGTATCGGTTCTGGTCTCTCTGGTTGCGGGCGTGATCCTCGTCTTCCTTGTCTTTTTCGAGGATCGCCCCGACGAGAAAAGGCTGCCTGACCCGGTCGTCCTGCAGACACCGCCCCCATTGCCGCAGCCCGAACCTGCCGCCGAGGCTGCGTTGGCCGCAATTTCCCTACCACCGCCACCGGCCCCGCCTGCGCCGGAGGTTTCCGTGAAACCCATCCAGCCGACGGAACCGGAGCCCAAACGCGCGCAAAAGATCAAGCCGATGGAACCGGCTGCGAAACCTGAAAAGGTTGTGGCCAAGCCAAAGGTTTTGAAGCCGTTGGAAAAAAAGGAGAAACCGGTCCCACGGCCAGTGGAAGTGAAACCACGAAAGCCTTTGAAAGTGGCCAAGGTTGTCGAGAAAACGCCCGCGATCAAACCTCGCCAGCCCCAACCCCGACCTAAACCAAGAACGGAAAAAATTGAACCCAAACCAGCGCCCAAACCAGCGCCCAAACCCGAAACGGTTCATGTGTCTGTGCATACCAGCGGACAGGTGGCCAAGGAAGGGCGGGCCTTGCTGCGCTTGCTGGAACACGGGTCGGGACCGACCATTGAAATTGCCTGGCCGAAGGGATCATCCAGCCGCCGCAACCTCTATCGTGCGCTTTCCGGATGTTACGGGATGCAGGCGATTCTCATGGACGGGGCGGGGAACCTTTACGCCGCCAAGGGCGAAAGGGGCCACAAGTGGGAGATCAATCTGGACCGTTACAGCGGTTTCGTTCGCCAGCCCGCCGGTTTTATTGCGCCCGAGGAAAGGGCCAGCGCCGAAGCCATCCGCCGCTATCACGGCTTTGGCTGGCAGCGCGGCGTCGTCAGGGTTTTTCCCCGTCAGGTGGACAGCGTTCTTCTCGGCGGCCTGCAGAAGGTTCTCGGTGCAAATTACCGCAGCACAAAGGTGATCCGGGGGACTTACAGGCAGGACGGAAGCACCCTTTATGTTGAAGGGATCGAGGCTGACGGAATGAAAGTGGACGGCCGTATCGCGTTTAATCCGAAACGCGGCAGCGGTTGCCGGATTTAAGGGAGTTATGGGCATGTTGAAACGCACCTTGTTGCTGGTGACCGCGCTTGGGATGCTTGGCGCCTGTGCTCAAACGCAATACGGGCAATACGGAAAAGACGACGAGTCCGGATTTCTGGACCGAAAAGTCGGCTTCGAGGTGGCGCGGACGTTTTATGAAGACCCGCCGCAGTGCGCGGTGGTTGCGCCCTTCGAGGGGGCCGAAAAAATAGGCGGACGCGCCAGGGTGATCGAAGAATCACTGGCCCGTCAGCTGTCGGCGCGGGTCGACCGTGTGATCGGGCCGGGCCCGCGGGACCGCATGGTACGCAGCTTTGCCGTCGATCTAAGCAATCCGCGTGACCGCAAATCCTTCGCCAGTTCGGCAAGATGCGGATATTTGGTTGAATCGAGGCCGTGGGGCGGGGATTCCGTCTTCGCGCTGTTCTGGACCCAGGAACGCATCGGGCTGGACATCAGTATGGTCCGCATCATTGACGGCGCGGTGGTGTGGAAAGCGCGCCACATAGCAACGCGCTCGGAAGGCGGGTTGCCGCTTTCGCCATTCTCCGCCGTATACAATCTGGCCACGGTCGGGCAATTCAAGATGGACGGCGACGTCGCCATTTCCCTGGTTGACGACGCGACACGCCGCATCGTCGCCACGCTTCCCGACGCGCGAACCTATGGCATCGCCGAAAATGGGCGGCCCAATAAACGGCAATGACGAGGGGGCGCTACGGTGCTAGATTTCGCCAACACACTAAGGGGTTTATCGTCATGTTCAGTTTTTCCGGTTTTGCAAAAGTGTTGGTGGCCATGGTCGCGGCAGGTTTTATGGGTACTGTGGCGTTCGCCAGCGAGCCCGTAACTTCCAGCTACATTCTCGGAAAACTCATGCCGATTACGGGCGAGGATGAGGGGCGCTCCATCGACCTTCAAATCAACTTCGAGCTGGGTTCGGCCAAACTGTCCCAATCGGCCACCGCGCAGCTTGACGCCCTTGGCCAGGCCCTGATGTCGCCCCGATTGGTTGGTGCGCAGATCGGCGTCTACGGCCACACCGACGCCTCGGGCCGGGCATCCTACAATCAAAAGCTATCGGAACAGCGGGCCGCGTCGGTCAAAGCCTACCTGATCCAAACTTTCAACATCGCTCCCGACCTTCTGTTCTCCGCCGGATACGGCGAGGACAAGCTGAAAAACGAAGCCCAACCCAACGCCGCCGAAAACCGCCGCGTCCAGATCGTCAACCTGACCCCGCCCAAATCCATGCCGGTGCAAAATCCGGCGCAGCCTGCCGCCGAGGCCATGCCCGCAATGCCCGCAATGCCCGCACCGCTCCCCGAAGGCGGCGGAATGCAGACGATTAATTAGGGGTTTAAAGCGCCGCAGTTGGGTCGACGGTGGACAACGGCTGGGGCAGTTACGTTTTCTGGCGGCGATCCGTTTAGGAGTGTCGGCAACAGCTATCAAGGCGACGGATGGGCTATATTCTTGCAGTTAAACGCAAATAGCCAATGGCAGCGATTGTGGGCGCGTCTTTGATCGTGCCTTCCGTGATCATCTGAACAATTTCTTCCATCGCAAACATACCCGAAATCATACCGTGCTCTTCAGTTTCCCTCTCTGGAGGGCCCTGGAAAAGCCCGGTCGCCAAAAAAAGGTGAAACCCTTGGTTCGAGAATCCGTAAGCCTCGAAAAAGTGACCGATAGGTTCCATTTTCTTTGCTCGAAGTCCGGTTTCCTCCGCCAACTCGCCAAGTGCGATCTGGACGGGATCTACACTTTCCTTGGACTCCCACGACCCCTGGGGGAGTTCCCAATACCTTCCGCCAACCGGATATCTGAACTGCTGAACCATCTGGATCGTACCATCAGGATGGATCGGCACGACAAGAACAAAATCGTCTTTGTCTACGATCCCATATATTCCTTCATGACCGTTCGAAAACCTGACGGTGTCTTCTCTGACTTTCATCCACCTGTTTTCATAAACCGTCTTGGAGGAAAGCATTTCGATTTTTCCGGTCATCGCTTTAGTCCCTCCCACAATTAGACCCGTCGGGCGTCGCGCCTCGGCAGTGCAAACACCAGCAAGTTGGCGATGAGAATGGTTCCGGCCAGCATGAAGAAGACCGGGTGAAGGCCCCAATTGTCGGCGATTATTCCGCCGATGATGGGGGCCGTGGCGGAAAACGCCGACTGGGTTCCGAATAACAGGCTCATGGCGCTGGCGCCGACGCCCGGCGGCGTCAGGTCCATCATCCAGCTTTGAATGACCGGTCGGATGCTGAACAACAGGAAGCCGACGGCGGCGACGGCCGTGACGAACAGCACGTTGCTTTCCACGAAAATCATGGCGACCAGAGCCGTAGTTGAGATGGTCAGCACCACGATCATGATGGCGCGGCGGCTCATGCGGTCGGAAGCGACGCCCGCAATGGGTGTTCCGATCACGGCACCCAGTTGCAGGGCGGTCATGGTCGCGCCCATCAGCAGGGGCGAAAATTCCAGCACGTCGGCAAGATATAGCGGCAGGAACAGGTACAAGCCGTTGATGGTCATGTTGCGAAAACCCGACATGACGCAAAGGGCGATGACCGCGCGCTTTGTGACAAGCTGGCGAATGCCTTCCAAATATTGGCGAAACCCCATTGTCTGGCGGCCCGTGACCGCCTTGGTGTCGCCGCGCAGCAATATCAGCGCAATCAGCCCAGCGCCGATGAAGGCCGGAAGCGCCCCGAAAAGCACAGCCCCCTGCCAGGCGATCCAGGAGATAAGCGAACCGGCCAATAGCGGAGCAAGCGAATCGGCGACGCTGGCACCGGTCACGTGCAGGGAAAGCGCATACCCTTTCTTCGCGGGATATCTGTGAGAAAGATAAGCGATGGCCGCCGGATGCCACAGGTTGGACGACGCGCCAATCAACACCACCAGCGCGACCATCACCGGATAACCCGGCCCGAAGGAAAAAATGGTGAACGCGCAGCCGCCGATGATCAGCGATATGATCAGGAATATCACCTTGCGGCCGGTGACGTCGACGACCAGCCCGCTGCCGAAATTGGCCGAGGTCGAACTGATGTGCACCACCGATACAAGAAAGGCGGCTTCCGTGTAGGTTAGGCCAAGGTCGGTGCGCACGAACGGCAGGATCAAATAGAACGTCATTATTATCCAATGGGTCCCGGCATGGCCGAAACTGACCAGCAGGGCCAGCCCCTGATCTTTCCAACTTAAACCGGTAACGCGTTCGATGGCCGACGACATTCGATTATCCTGAACCTTGTGCTTCGACCCCTGGTATAGAACATCGTAAGAAATTTTCGACGCCCTTTTTCTTGACTTGAGGCACACATGGGATTGGGATGCATGAAAGTTTGGAATGTGGAGGAGCGATCATGGCCAACGTCGGCAAGGGCAATGCGGTAAATCAGGGAAGCGACATCGAAATCGCGCGCACCGCCAAGATGCTGCCGATTGACGAGATCGGCGAGAAAATCGGGGTTCCCGCGAAGTCCCTTTATCGATATGGCGCCTATAAAGCCAAGCTCTCGACCGAATTCGTCGAAGGTTTGAAGGGGCGGCCCGAGGGAAAGCTCATTCTCGTCACCGCCATGACGCCGACTCCGGCGGGCGAAGGAAAAACGACCACGTCGGTGGGCTTGGCTGACGCTCTGGAACGTATCGGCAAGAAAACCATCGTGTGTTTGCGCGAACCCAGCCTGGGCCCGTGTTTCGGTGTCAAAGGCGGTGCCGCGGGTGGCGGCTACGCGCAGGTTGTTCCCATGGAGGACATCAACCTTCATTTCACCGGCGATTTTCACGCCATCAGCGCCGCCAACAACCTTTTGGCCGCTCTGATCGACAATCACGTCTATTGGACCAACGAGTTGAACATCGACCCGCGCCGGGTTGCCTGGCGTCGCGTCATGGATATGAACGACCGGGCCTTGCGGGCAATCGTCTGTTCGCTGGGCGGCGTTCCCAACGGGTTCCCGCGCGAGGACGGCTTCGATATCACGCCGGCTTCCGAGGTCATGGCCATTCTGTGTCTGGCTGAGGATCTGGAAGATCTGAACCGGCGTCTGGGAAATATCATCGTCGGTCATTCGCGGGACCGCGAACCCGTCAGGGCGCGGGAAATCAAGGCCGACGGCCCCATGTCGGTGCTTCTGCGCGACGCCATGATGCCCAATCTCGTGCAGACCCTTGAAAACACGCCCGCCATCCTTCACGGCGGGCCGTTTGCCAATATCGCCCACGGCTGCAATTCGGTGGTCGCCACCCGCACGGCCCTTCGTCTCGCCGATTACGTGGTGACGGAAGCCGGATTCGGCGCGGACCTGGGGGCCGAGAAATTCTTCGACATCAAATGCCGCAAGGCCGGGCTTAAACCCGACGCCGCGGTTCTGGTGGCGACCATTCGGGCCTTGAAGATGCATGGCGGCGTGGAACGCGAGGACCTTGAAAAAGAAAATATCGACGCCCTTGAGAAGGGCGTGGAAAACCTGTCCCGGCACGTTGAGAACCTGCGCAACTACGGCGTTCCGCAGGTCGTTGTCATTAACCGGTTCACCTCCGATACCGATGCTGAAATCAACTTCGTGCGCCAGCAATGCGCCGAACTGGATGTCAGCGTCTCGGTCGCCAATCACTGGGCTGAAGGCGGCGCAGGCGCGGAAGATCTGGCCCGAGAGGTGGTCGACGTAATCGAAGACTGTCCCACCGAGTTTCGTCCCCTTTATCCCGACAACATGCCGCTTTGGGACAAGGTGCGCACCGTCGCGCAAATGATATACGGCGCGCGCGGCATCATCGCCGACAAGAAGGTGCGGGATCAGTTCAAGGAGTTTCAGGACGGCGGGTTCGGCGATTTCCCCGTCTGCATCGCCAAGACGCAGTACAGCTTTTCGACCGACCCAAATCTAAAGGGCGCGCCAAGCAATCACGTCGTCCCCGTTCGTGAAATCCGTCTTGCCGGCGGGGCCGAGTTTTTGGTCGTCCTGTGTGGCGAAATCATGACCATGCCGGGACTGCCTCGCGTGCCGGCGGCCAATCACATGTTCGTCGACAAGGATGCCCGCATCGAGGGGCTTTTTTAGGATGAAGCCACTAAGCGAATTCACCATCGGTGCGCGTCGCAATGTTCGAGGCGTGCTTACCGATATCGACGACACCATCACCACCGACGGCAAACTGACCGCACACGCCTATGGTGCCTGCGAGCGACTTCACGACGCCGGGTTCATGGTCATTCCCATCACCGGCCGGCCAGCGGGATGGTGCGATCATTTCGCCCGCATGTGGCCGGTCGACGGGATCGTCGGCGAAAACGGCGCGTTCTATTTTCGTTACGAGGCTGCGGCGAAGAAAATGACCAAGCGGTTTTTGATGTCGGACGCCCTGCGCACCGAGAACCGAAAGCGCCTGACACGCCTGCGCGATGAAATCCTGAAAAAGGTTCCGGGGGCCGGCGTCGCCTCCGACCAGCTTTACCGCGAGGCCGATCTGGCCATCGATTTTTGCGAAGACGTGCCAGCGTTGGCGAACGAAGCGGTCAGCCGAATCGTCGCCATTATGACGGCCGCCGGGGCAACGGCGAAAGTGAGTTCCATTCACGTCAACGGATGGTTCGGCGATTACGACAAGCTGTCCATGACGCGAATCATGATGGCGGAGTGTTTCGGCATCGATATCGACGCCGAGAAGGAACGATTCGTCTATATCGGCGATTCGCCCAACGATGTGCCGATGTTCGGATTCTTTCCGCATTCGGTCGGTAACGCAAACGTGCGGCGTTTCGAAGGGGCGCTCGACGCCGAGCCCACTTACGTTACAAAGCGGGGTGATGGGGCGGGTTTCGCGGAAATGGCCGACTTTTTGATCGCGGCCCGAAGATGATCGTTGAAGTTAAATTGTAAACTCGACACAATCCGACCTTGAAATTGCCGCAGGATGGATGACATCTTTGCAAACAATTTCGAGCTTGGGTGATTTGGTTGGAGGCCGAATGTTCAATCGACGAAGCGTCCTAAGCTTCCTTGTGGCCTGTACGTTTGCAATGGGCGTTTGTGGCGTTCCCGCTGCGCAGGCGGAAGATATCGAGGTGCGGGCAAGCGCCTTCATCGAATCGCTGGCCGAGCGTGCAATCAATGCATTGACGAAGGAAGATGTCGTCCGTGAAGAAAGAGTCGAACGTTTCCGTGCGCTCCTCAACGAAAATTTCGCCGTAAAAACCATTGGTCGGTGGGTTCTCGGGCGCTATTGGAAGCGGGCGTCCAAAGACCAGCAGGACGAATATCTGCAACTCTTCGAAGACTTGATCGTCACCACGTATGTCGACCGCTTTGAGGCCTATTCAAACGAGGACATCGTTGTCACCAAGGCTGAGGCCGGAAGTGGACGCGATTTTTTGGTTAAGTCGACGATTTCGCGGCCCGCGGGCGGACATCCCGTAAACGTGTCCTGGCGCGTGCGCGTGCGCGACGAGATATTCAAAATCGTCGATGTGGTCGTCGAAGGCGTCAGCATGGGGCAAACGCAACGTTCCGAATTCGCATCGGTTATCCGGCGAAACGGCGGCACCGTCGAAGGTCTTTTGTCGAAATTGCGCGGCGATTTGAAGAAAGGGGCGTAGCGGCTTTATTTTTCGATGGCCACTTCCCCAGGACATTCAGCTGAAACGCCATCAGGCAAGGACGTTGCCTACGAGAATTTTCCGGTCGGCTCAATTCTGCTTCCCGCGCCCTTGCGTCCGCATATAGCGGCTTTCTACGCATTTGCGCGCGCCGCCGACGATATCGCCGACAATCCGGAATTATCGCCCGAAGAGAAGATCGCGCGCCTCGATTTGTTTGAGGACGTGCTTATGGACCGCGACGGCTCCGACGTGACGGTGGCCACACGGATGCGGCACTCGTTGGCCGAGACCGGGGTGGATGCGCGCCACTGTGTCGATCTGCTCGCCGCTTTCAAATTGGACGCGACCAAACTGCGCTATGAAGACTGGGACGATCTGATGGGCTATTGCACCCTTTCGGCGGCTCCCGTGGGGCGCTTTTTGCTGGATCTGCACGGCGGCTCCCGGTTGGGTTATGAGGCGTCGGACGCCCTTTGCATGGCGTTGCAGGTGATCAACCATTTGCAGGACTGCAAGGACGACTACCTTACGCTGGATCGGGTTTATCTGCCGCAGGACTGGATGACCAAAAGGGGCGCGACGGTTGAAGACCTGGGCGGGACCGAAGCGGCCGCTCCGTTGCGCGGTGTATTGGATCAGGCTCTCGATGCGACGGCGGAATTGCTGGTGCGTGCGCGGGCCTTGCCGTCGGGGTTGATTTCGCGGCGGCTGGCCATGGAATCAGGCGCGATTGTAACCATCGCCGATCGCCTTGTCGGTCGGTTGCGGCGGGAAGATCCCCTGGCCAAAAGGGTGGAACTGAGCAAACCCGGTTATTTGTGGTGTTGCGCGCTGGGCGCCATCAAAGCGTTGGTTTGAGGGTGGACGTGACGATATTCGCCTGGATCGCCGGTATTTCGGTTTTTGCGTGGCTTTGGCTTTTATTGTTTCGCGGAAGGTTCTGGCAGGCGGATCAGCGGCTTCCAATGGCTTCCGGCGAATTGGCCAACGCTCCGGCGGTCGTCGCCGTAATCCCCGCGCGCAACGAGGCGCAAACCATCGGCGCGACGATTGCCTCCCTTTTCGAACAGGATTACGCAGGGCAACTGTCCGTCATCGTCGTCGATGACAACAGCGACGATGGAACGGCCGCCGCCGCCGCTTCGGCCGCGTCCGGGCGCGCTGACTTCCACCTGGTTGCGGGGCAAGCCCTGGAGGCGGGATGGACGGGCAAGCTATGGGCGGTATCGCAGGGCATCGAAAAGGCGGACGAAATTGCGCCGTATGCCGAATTCCTGTTGCTGACGGACGGCGACATCGAACACGATCCCGCCAACCTTGGCCGCCTGGTGGCCAAGGCACGGGAGGCCGAAGCCGATCTCGTTTCCCTGATGGTGGCGCTTCGTTGCAGCTCGTTCTGGGAACGACTTCTAATCCCCGCTTTCGTCTTTTTTTTCCAGAAACTTTTTCCGTTCCCGTGGGTCAATGACGCGGCGCATGGGACGGCCGCTGCCGCTGGTGGATGCATGCTCGTTCGGCGCAACGCCCTAAAGCGGGCAGGGGGACTGTTCGCCATTCGAGATCAGTTGATCGACGACTGCGCGCTGGCGCGGAAAATCAAACGGAACGGCAATATCTGGCTAGGTCTGTCTGCGACCACGCGCAGCCTGCGCGCCTACGATAGTCTGGATGAGATCCGCCGGATGGTTGCCCGTACGGCCTTCGAGCAGCTTGGCAATTCTGCGCTGTTGTTGGTTGGGGCCGTTTTGGGCATGGCGCTGGTTTATGTGGTTCCCATCGTCGCCTGCATTGCAGGTATTGTTTTGGGCGATGGCGCACTGGCGTCCATGGGGGCGGTCGGATGGGGCCTGATGGCGGCGGCCTACGGGCCCACGCTTCATCTTTACGGAATGGGGCGGGCGTGGGGGCTTTTCCTTCCTGTTGCAGCGGCGTTGTACACGCTCTTCACCATCGATTCGGCGCTTCGTTTCTGGTCGGGGCGCGGTGGTGAATGGAAAGGCCGTCACCAATCTGATATGCATTGACCATGCTGAATACTCCATTGGAAAAATCTGACCAATCCGCGCAAGAATACGTCGAGGCGCTGGCCCGGAAATCGGGCAGCTCGTTTCTGGCGGGGATGCGGGTTCTGTCCGCAGAGAGACGTCAGGCCATGTTCGCCGTATACGCGTTCTGCCGGGAAGTCGACGATATCGCCGATGAAGAAGGCGAGCCGGCACAAAAAAGGCGGCAATTGGGGCAGTGGCGCGGTGAACTGGATCTTTTGTTCGATGGATCGCCACAATCGTCCATCGGCGAGGCCCTGAAACCCCCTGTGGAACGCTACGGTCTCCGCAAATCGGATTTTCTGGCCGTTATCGACGGGATGGAGGTGGATGCGCAGCCGAGCGTGCGGCTGGCCGACGAAGGTGCACTGACCGGCTATTGCGACCGTGTCGCCTGTGCGGTCGGCAGGCTTTCTTGCGCCGTGTTCGGCGTGCCGCCCGAGTTGGGCGATCCGCTTTCCAACGTACTGGGGCAAGCCCTTCAACTGACCAATATTCTGCGCGATTTCCACGAGGACGGTCTGCGCGACCGATTGTACGTTCCGGCATCCTTGCTGCGCGAACACGGAATTCCCGACGATGCCGAGGTTGCGGATATTCTTGGTCATCAGGCTTTTCCCACCGTATGCGGCGTGCTGGCGGCGCGAACCCAAGAATTCTATGACGCGGCTGAAGTGGCGCTGGCGGCGTGTGATCGACGCTCGGTTCGCCCCCCCCACATTATGATGGAGGTTTACCGGCGCATATTTATCGCCCTGAAGGACAGGGGGTGGGACGGCCCCGCGCTGAAAACCGCCGTTCGCGTTTCATCGGCGCGCAAATTGTGGATCGTCGTGCGCCACGGGGTGTTTTGAGTTGAGCGCGAAAACCATCATTGTCGGTGGCGGAATGGCCGGTCTGGCGTGCGCGGTCTATCTGGTGCGGGCCGGTCGGCGGGTTTCGTTGATCGAGGCCGCGAATGTGCTGGGTGGCCGTTGCCGTTCGTTTTTCGACAAAACCCTGGACCGCCGAATCGACAACGGAAACCATATTCTGCTAAGCGGAAACAAAGGGGCGTTCGACTACCTTTCGGTGATTGGTGCGACGGATACCATGGGTGGGCCGGAGCGCGCGGAATTTCCGTTTTATGATCTCGACACGGCGAAAAGGTGGACGTTACGGCCCAATCGCGGCCTTTTCCCCTGGTGGATGTTGATGAAGGACCGGCGGGTTCCGGAAACCCGCACCATGGACTATTTGCACGGAATTCGGCTGGCCTGGGCGCGCCCGGATCAAACGGTCGACGACGTCTTGAAGCGCGACGGCGAGCTGTATCGACGTTTTTGGGAACCCTTCGCCCTTGCCGTGATGAACACGGCGCTGGACGAAGCCTCGGCATCCCTTTTGTGGCCGGTTGTGCGCGAAACGTTTGGTCGTGGTGAACAGGCCTATCGCCCGCGCATTGCGCGCGAAGGGCTGAGCGAGAGTTTCGTCGACCCCGCACGGGCTTTTCTGGCCGAACGGGGCGCCGAGGTTCGAACGGGATGCCGGGTTCGTGAATTGGCATATTCCAATGACCGGGTTACTGCCGTCGAATTGGTTGAAGAAACCGTGGCCGTAGGATCGGACGATCGGGTTGTTCTCGCGGTTCCGCCGCCGGTGTGTGGTAATCTCATAGCCGGTCTGGAGGTTCCAACCCAATTCCGCTCAATCTTGAATGCGCATTTCAGGGTGGATGGGATGAATGAAGAACCGGCGCTGCTGGGTCTGATCGGCGGTGTTTCGCAGTGGATTTTCCTTCGCCGCGATATCGCGTCTGTGACCATCAGCGCGGCTGATCATCTGACCGACCGGTCCGCCGAGGAGTTAGGCGCGCTGATATGGAAAGAGATCGCACGGCCCCTGGAAAAGGAAAACCAACCGGTTGCGCCGTTTCGCATCGTTAAGGAAAAGCGCGCGACATTTGCTCAAACGCCGGACCAGATAAAACGTCGGGCGATGACCCACACCAGCCGGAAAAACCTGTTCCTGGCTGGCGATTGGACCGATACCGGCATTCCCGCGACCATCGAAAGCGCGATTTTGTCTGGAAAAAAGGCGGCGGACGCAGTCATTTCCTTGTCAGAAAACTCATGAGAAGGTAGGTATATACGGTGCATCAAGGCGGTCGACGAACCACGCAGAAGGTTGACGTGTATCAGGATTCCGAAGGCAATCGCATCGTTGGGGGGCGGGCGAACGCGTCACGCGGGTTGGAAGCTGCGGGGATGTCTCTTGCGGAACGAACCAGCGCTGGCAGCGTCAAGATCGATTCCCTGATCGGCGAAATGACGGAATCCCTTCTGGGCCGACAGGCCGACGATGGACACTGGGCCTTTGAGTTGGAGGCCGATGCGACCATCCCAGCCGAATACATCCTGCTTAATCATTTCCTCGACGAGGTCGATGACGGGCTGGAAGCCAAGCTCGGTCGATATTTGCGCAAAATCCAGGAAGACCACGGCGGCTGGCCGCTTTTCTTTGACGGTGATTTCAATATCAGCGCATCGGTGAAGGCGTACTTCGCCTTGAAGATGATTGGTGACGATGCGGACGCGCCGCATATGGCGCGCGCGCGCGCCGCCATTCTTGCCCACGGCGGGGCGGCCAAAGCCAACGTGCTTACCCGATTCACGTTGGCTTTGTTTGGACAGGTGCCGTGGCGCGCGACCCCCGTCATGTGGCTGGAAATGCTGCTTTTGCCAAAGTGGTTCATTTTCCATGTGGACAAGGTTTCGTACTGGTCGCGAACCGTCATGGTTCCGTTGATGGTGATGGAAGCGTTGAAGCCGAAAGCGCGAAATCCGCGTGGCGTCGGGATCGAAGAATTGTTCGTAACGCCGCCTGACGAAGAGAAAAAATATCTGGTCAACCCGACCGACCATTGGGCTGGCGAATTGATGCTTTTCTTCGACCGGATTGGGCGCCTCGTTCATCCGTTTGTGCCGAAGTTTCTGACCAACATGGCGATCAAGAAGGCGATGACGTTTGTTACGGAGCGCCTGAACGGAGAAGACGGCCTTGGCGGCATTTACCCGGCAATCGCCAACTCGCTCATGGCTTTCGATGCCTTGGGGTATGGCAAGGATCATCCGGATTACGTGACCGCGCGCAATGCGCTGGACGGCCTGATCGTGACCCATGGGGATTGGGGTTATTGCCAGCCTTGTATGTCACCGGTCTGGGATACGGGGCTGGCGTCCCACGCATTGCTTGAAGTCGGACTTGATTTGGATGAAACGTCCATTGCCGATGCGGCCCAGTGGCTGGTTGATCGGCAAATTCTTGATGTTGACGGCGATTGGATCGCCGACCGGCCGGGGCTTCGTTCCGGCGGCTGGGCTTTCCAGTATCGAAACGACTATTACCCCGATGTCGATGATACGGCGGTCGTCGTCATGGCTTTGCACCGTGCCGATCCGGAGCGCTACGCCGATGCCATCGAACGCGCGACCGAATGGATTATCGGCATGCAAAGCCGAAACGGCGGCTGGGGCGCGTTTAACGCCGATAACACCCACTACGTTCTTCAGCACATTCCTTTCGCCGACCACGGCGCGCTTTTGGACCCGCCGTCGGCGGACGTCAGCGCGCGGTGCATCGGAATGCTGGCGCAGCTCGGGTATGATCGGACCCATCAGGCCGTGGCGCGGGGGGTCGAGTACATTGTTCGCAAACAGGAGAATGACGGATCGTGGTTCGGGCGATGGGGTAACAACTACGTTTACGGAACCTGGTCCGTTCTTTGCGCGCTGAACGCCCTTGGCGATGACATGGATGCGCCTTACGTACGAAAAGCGGTCGATTGGCTGAAGGCCCGGCAAGGCGATGACGGAGGCTGGGGCGAGGATTGCGCCAGCTATTGGCAGCACCGCCGCGACGAAGTGAAGATCAGTACGCCCTCGCAGACGTCATGGGCCGTTCTCGGACTGATGGCGGCGGGCCAAGTGGACTGCGACGAGGTTCACCGGGGTATTGCCTATTTGCTGGATGCGCCGATTGAGGGCGGAAAGTGGAAAGAAGAATACTTCAACGCCGTCGGTTTTCCGCGCGTCTTCTACCTGCGCTACCATGGATACAGCGCTTATTTCCCGCTGTGGACGCTGGCGCGTTATCGAAATCTGGCCGCGTCCAATACCAAAACCACTCCCTACGGCATGTAGGTGCCCAGGCTCGGGATCATCACCGGCCTTGCGAGCGAAGCCCGCTGCTTGACCGGATGGCCGGGCGATTGCCAACTCAACATCGCTTGTTCCGGGGCGGATTCGGCGCGCGCAACCGAGATCGCGCGGGAAATGGCGGCGTCCGGTTGCGATGGCCTCGTCAGTTTTGGATTGGCGGGGGGATTGGACCCGGGCCTGCGCTGCGGCGATCTCGTTCTTCCTGAAAGTGTGATTTACAGTGACACCGTTTGGCCTGTTGACGCCGAATGGCGCAAGCGTCTTCTTGGGCAACTTTCGCCCAAAATAAGGGCGGTGGGCGGCGCAATTGCGGGTTCAAGCGCGTTGGTGACCTCGCCGGAGGAAAAGGCTGCGTTGCGCAAGGACACCGGCGCAATGGCCGTCGATATGGAAAGTCATGCGATCGCCGGAGCAAACCTGCCCTTCATTGCCGTCAGGGTAATCGCCGATCCTTACGACAAAGCGGTTCCCGATTGGGGGGCGGGTGTGATCGGAACCGACGGAGCTGTGATGCCAACAGCCGCCGCGAAAGCGATTTTCAAAAACCTTGGGAGCTTTACCAGATTGCTAGGCGTGGCCGTGGAAAACCGGCAGGCGATCTCTGTTTTACGCCGCGTCGCTATGCTCGTTCGTGGGGACTTCGGCTTCGGGTAGAGCGTCTTCAAACACGTACTCAGCCGGTCGTTGCCCATCCAACGAAATTTCGGGAGCCATCGGTTTTTCCGTTTCGATGCCGCGGGTCGCCACTTTTAGGGCGCGTAACGGGTGGGCGAGGGTGTTGATAACGGCGGTCGGCTCGTAGCCGCAATGCACCATGCAGTCGGCGCATTTTTCGTAGTTGCCGGTGCCGTAACGTTCCCAGTCGGTTTCTTCCATCAGCGCCTTGAAACTTGGCGCGTGGCCTTCTCCCAACAGGTAGCACGGGCGCTGCCAGCCGAATATGTTGCGTGTCGGATTTCCCCACGGCGTGCACTTGTATTGGCGGTTCCCGGCCAGAAAATCCAGATACATGATGGACTGGTTGAAGTCCCACTTGCGCCTCTTGCCAATGCGGAACAGGGCCCGGAAGAACTCCTTGGTGCGGGTCCGTGTCATGAAGTGTTCCTGGGCCGGCGCCCGTTCGTAGGCATATCCGGGCGCTACCGTCACCCCCTCCACATCCAGATCCTCGCACACGAATGACAGGAAATCGGCGACGTTTTCCGGTTCGGCATAGTCGAAAAGGGTGCAGTTGATATTGACCCGGAATCCGCGCTCTCGGGCGGCGCGGATGGCGGCGACCGCGCGATCAAACACGCCGTCCTGACAGACGGCCCGATCATGATGATCCTTGTCCCCGTCCAGATGGACGGAAAATGTCAGGTACGGGCTGGGCGCGAACAGATCGAGGCGCTTTTCCAGAAGCAGGGCGTTGGTGCACAAATAGACAAATTTCTTGCGCGCGACCAAACCTTCGACGATGCCGACGATTTCCTTGTGCAGCAGCGGTTCGCCGCCGGGAATCGAGACAATCGGAGCGCCGCAGTCATCCGCAGCATCCAGGCATTCCTGAACGCTCAGGCGCTTGTTCAGAATTTCGGCGGGATAATCAATCTTGCCGCAACCCGCGCAGGCCAGATTACAGCGAAACAGGGGCTCCAGCATCAGGACCAGGGGGTAGCGCTTGTTGCCAAGAAGTTTCTGGCGAAGAACGTAGGCGCCGACGCGCATTTGCTGAATTACCGGAACGGGCACGTGATCTGTCCTCCTAACCTTTGCTGGCGTTTATCTGAGTTGCCGCATCTTCAAGGCTGCGGGGAAGTTTGAAGTGCAGATTTTCCTGGATACCGCCGACCTCTTCAACCGACACCCTGCCGAAATCATCCAAACGGTAGATCAAATCCAAAACCAGCTCCTCGGGCGCGGACGCTCCCGCCGTGACGCCGATGGTGCATACACCGTCAAGCCACGAAGGATCAAACCCGTC
>Ga0233431_1002188_pt1 | contig 28757 bp, 24 predicted proteins | sample SI_118_April2016_FD_179867 | JGI IMG/M metagenome (GOLD analysis project Ga0233431, IMG submission 179867) | Seawater microbial communities from Saanich Inlet, British Columbia, Canada - SI_118_April2016_200_MG | ecosystem: Environmental > Aquatic > Marine > Inlet | place: Canada: British...
CAGTGTAGGAGGAGAGGAAGCTGAAATGTATTTGATGCAGAATCGGCGAATCAAACCTATTTTGACTTTTGTGTGAATAAAACAATTGTCTCCTATGACATGTAACACTGTATATATCCTAATAATACTCAGTTATGTCCGGTCAGGTTTTTGCAGACTAAAAGCTGAATGACAAATCCAGCTTCTGCGCATAAGGATCTAAAGATTTTCTATGTTTGCTTCACGAAAAACCGTCAAACTCGCCTGCCTCGCTTAAACAAGGCTCATTTCCGTTACACTAAACTTAGAAAATCTAATAAACCCTTATAAGCTTGATCCAGGGTTCATCATTCAGCTTTCTGCAAAAACCTAACCGGACAATGATGAAGAACACTAATTATACTGATAAAAACCACGACCGGACTTTTTACCTAACCAACCGGTTTCAACGTATTTTCTCAGTAGCGGACAGGGACGGTATTTGGAGTCTTTGAACCCGTCATAGAGCGTTTCCATTATGGCCAGACAAGTGTCCAGACCTATTAAATCAGCCAGTGCCAATGGCCCCATGGGATGATTCATCCCCAACTTCATCACAGTATCAATATCCTCACATGTTCCCACATTTTGATAAAGGCAGAACACAGCTTCATTGATCATCGGCATAAGTATTCGGTTAGCGATAAATCCTGGAAAATCGTTTGCTTCAGCAGGCGTTTTGCCGAATTTAAGGGATAGATCCCAGGTTGTTTTAAAGGTCTCCTGGGATGTCGCCAGACCTTTTATCACTTCAACCAATTTCATCACCGGCACCGGGTTCATGAAATGCATTCCGATGACAAGCTCCGGGCGGGCGGTTGCGCCTGCAATGCGACCAATAGGAATGGACGATGTATTCGTTGCCAGAATAACCTGGGATGGACATATTTCATCAAGGTCTTGAAAGATCTTAAGTTTCAGTTTTTCATTTTCAGTAGCAGCTTCAACAACGAAATCAGCACCCTTAAGGTCAGTTAAAACGATACTGGTTTTGATACGGCTTAGAACAGCGTTTGCTTCTTCGCCAGTCATTCTGCCTTTTTCGACATTACGGGACAGGTTTTTCTCGATGTTTGCTTTCCCTTTTTCTACAAATTCCGTCTTAATATCGTTCATAATCACGTCAAGTCCTGATACCGCAGCGACTTGAGCAATACCGTTTCCCATCTGCCCTGCCCCAATAACACCAAATGTTTTTATTGACATATGTCCTCTCCCTTAAAAATAAATGTTGAACTCAATTCTTCGTTAGCGTTTGTTTAATGTTTTTTATACCAAGATAAGGTGAACTACGAAAGAGCAATTATTGAAGTAACCGATCTGGATTGATATGTTCGCAAATTATCGGTCGGTAATAAAAAATAATTTGCTCTTAATTTTGAGACTGTTGAATAAAATAAATTAGTCCCGCTAATCAAAGGATATATAATTCTTTTAGCGAACAGACGTCATTTCAAAACAAGAAAACGGTTTACGAAAACATCATCATTTTCTATAAACTATGAATTAACAGACGACACTTTACAAAACAAAAAAGTAATATGAAAGGTAGCTATTCAGTATACCCTCCTTCGAGAGGGTTCTGATTTAAAACACGCATGAATCCATCCATGGAGCAGTTGGAAAACGTCCTGTGTTCCATCGTTTTAAATCCCAACCCTCTCGATTCCGGAGAGGTGCTGAATAGAAACCATGAAAGTTGCCCTGAGTTTAACAAGCAATCATCGAAACGGGACTTTTCAATTTTCGATGAAACCTTATTGAGACCGTACGACATTTGATTTGGAGACACGCTTTGCAAATAGATAAAATTAACAGAGAACGAATCAAGAATCTAAAAGAAGAGAAACATTTTATGAGGTTGGGAGGTGGGGAAGCCCGTCTCAAAGCTCAGAATGTGAAAGGGAAAATGACGGTCTGGCAACGAATTGAGTATCTCGTAGATCCGGACACTTTTGTTGAGGCGGGCAGCTTTATTGAACTTCGCAACGAAAACTTTGGTCTTGAAAAAAGTAGAACCCCTGGCGATGGCGTAGTTACGGGATTTGGCCGCGTTAATGGACAATTGACATACATTGCAGCCCAGGATTTTACTGTCCTGGGTGGATCGCTTGGAGAGATGCATGGAAAAAAAATTGCAGCTATTATGGACCTGGCTATTCAAAATGGTGCTCCAATGATCACACTGAACGACTCTGTTGGTGCTCGTATACAAGAAGGCATAGGTGCACTTGCGGGATATGGAGAGGTTTTTTTCCGCAATACCAAAGCATCTGGGGTTATTCCTCAGATCAGTGTCATCATGGGGCCCTGTGCTGGAGGTGCCGTATATTCTCCCGGACTAACTGATTTCATCGTTATGGTGAAAGACACTTCGAATATGTTCATTACCGGCCCAGAGATTATCAAATCAGTAACGGGAGAAGTCGTTACGAAGGATGAACTTGGGGGTCCTGATGTTCATATGGCGCGATCAGGTGTGGTGACACATGTCGGTGAGGATGATGAATCAACGCTGGACTGGGTCAAGAAACTTCTCTCCTACCTACCTGCCAATAATCTAGAATTTCCTCCTGTGGGGAATCAAGCGGGCACAGAATTGAACAACGAAATTCCACAGGAAAATCTTGTTCCATCCAATACCACGAAACCTTACGATGTATTCCAAGTCGTCAATTCCATTGTCGATCCTATGTCTTTTTTAGAACTCCAGTCTGAATACGCCAAAAACATTCTCATCGGATTTGCACGTCTTTATGGAAAAACCATCGGAATTGTCGCGAATAATCCCAGCGAGCTTGCCGGATGCCTGGATGTCAACGCATCAGATAAGGCCGCCCGGTTTGTCCGGTTTTGTGACGCCTTTAATATTCCGTTGCTCACATTTGTCGATGTTCCTGGTTTTTTGCCTGGAACCGATCAGGAGTATGCAGGAATCATAAGACATGGAGCGAAACTCCTTTATGCTTATAGTGAAGCGACCGTCACCAAATTGACCGTGATTTTGCGCAAGGCATATGGCGGCGCGTATATCTGCATGTGCTCCAAGCATCTGGGCGCAGACATGGTCGTTGCCTGGCCCGGATCTGAAATCGCAGTGATGGGACCCAAAGGGGCTGTGAGTATCGTTTTTAAAAATGAGATCAGCGAGTCAAAAAACCCTGAAAAAAAGGCGGTGGAGTGTGAATCATTATACATGGATACTGTCTCCAACCCAAAAATAGCGGCATCTCAGGGTTATATTGACGATGTTATTGAACCAGGAGAGACACGGCATATCGTTGGAAGTTACCTGCTATCGATGACAGGAAAAAGAGTTGAAGCCCCCAAGCGTAAACACGGAAACATCCCCCTATAGGGTTGCTGAGCATATAGAGATAATTGGGGTAGTCTTAGAGGTGTTTAAATGATTGAAAAAGCTCGACATGCCAGTAAAAACTGCTCTATATTTATTATTATCGATGAGTTGAATTTTTTTTGATAAATCAGGCAGGATTCTAAATTTCGGAGTGTTCTAAATGTTTTCAAAAGTGCTAATTGCCAATCGAGGATTGATTCTGGCAAATTGTGTAAGGGCTGTACAGGAACTGGGTGGCAAGGCTGTTGCTATATATGAAACAGAAGATGAAAACAATGCGGGTGTTCGGAATGCAGACGAAGCTTATGAAATTCAAAACTCGTCAGCAACACGGGCCTATGCGGATGTTGATCAGATCGTCAAACTGGCGAAAAAACTTAAAGTGGATGCAGTGCTTTCTGGGTATGGTTTTTTGTCGCAAAATGCTGAATTTATAAAAAAACTACAAAAGATTGGCATCACAACCATCGCCCCAACATTGGAAGGAATCCACAATCTTTCAGATAAGCCATTGATCAGAAAGTTGGCGATGAAACTCGGGCTTTATATTCTTCCCGGCTCCAGCAACTGCTTGGACTATACAGAGATAAAAAAAGAAGCAAATACTATCGGTTATCCGTTAATGATAAAAGCCACACACGGATATGGCGGAAAAGGGATTAGAGTCGTGGAAAGGGCCTCGGAACTTCGATCAACTTACGAATTTATTAAGTCTCAGTGCCACAAGTTTTCCATGAACTCGAATGAAGTATATATCGAAAAATTCCTGCCCAAGGCCCACCACATCGAATTTCCTGTATTGAGAGACAAGACGGGAGACGTTGCGATTTTCCCCGAACAGTGGTGTTCTGTCCAGAGACGTTTTCAAAAACAATTGGTTGAAACACCTTCTCAGATAATCACTGCTCAAAAAAGAGAACAATTACAACAGGTGATTCGAAAACTCATTAACAAATTGGATATATGTGGTTTCGCTTCTGTGGAATTTCTGGTTGATGAAGATGTCACCTATTTCCTGAAGGTCAATGGATACATACAACCATTTTACACGGGAACGAGCCTGTTGACAGGGGTTGATCTCCTCAAAGAACAGATTAGGATTTTCGCCGGACACCCACTGAGTATCAAGTCAGATCGCATCAAAAAAAATGGACATGTCATCAGTGTTTCTATTTGTGCTGAAGATCCGGATAACAATTTTGCGCCTTCTCCCGGAAAAATAGATCGTTTCTACTACCCTTTCGGACAAGGTATTAACGTTCAGACCAACGTCTTCAGTGGTGATACTGTTGCAACTTTTTACGATCCAATGATTGCCAAGGTGATTGTACGCGATGCCTCTCGAAAAGAAGCAATCAGCCGTATGAAGGTTGCTTTGGATAATTTCTTTATCGATGGGATCAAAACAAATATCCCCCTGATGCGAGCGATCCTGAATTCAGAAGATTTCAGGCAGCGCAACGTCAATATTTCCTATATACCCAATCTGGTAAAAAGAAATAAAATAACACAGGAATTGAAAAACCCTGAAGATGAGCAAATTGCAGCAATTATTGCAGCACTGGATTTACACTATGATGCGAACAGCCAACAGATATTGGAGGCTGCAAAGGAAGATTCTCTCTGGACGACAGCAGCCCGCTGGCTCAGTCAAAAAAATCGATTCAATAGGAATATTTGATTAAGAATAACTGTTTCAAGTGTACACCCGGTCATACCATCACAAATCAGGAAAAAATGAAATATACAGTTCGTTGTGGCAAAAAACACCAGGTAAAAATCGAGCGGAGCGTTAATACAAATAAAGAGATTGACATTCAGGTGGGGAAAAAAACCTTTACCGCAGCAATAAAGGATGTTCATCCGGACGGGACTCTGAGAACCGTTATCATCAACAATAAAATTTATCCGGTTCAAATTGATAAACGAATTGACGGTTTTCCTGAAAAAGTAATTCTGAATGGTGTGACCTTCGATGTGGAGATTGAAAAAGTAGAATCTACCCGTTATCGCCCAAAAAGTGCTGATAAAAAAATTAGTGGCGCCATCAAGTCCTCATTACCGGGACAAATTATCGCCATACTTGTTAAAAAGGGAGATCGGGTTAAGAAAGGACAGCCATTAATCATTCTCGAATCTATGAAAATGGAAAATGAAGTGCTCTCACCAAAAAATGGTGTTATCGCAAAGATACATGTCAAACTAGGTCAGGTCGTCTTGAAAACGCATCTGTTGGTAGAAGTTACCTGAAGAGAAAAATCAGAAATTGATGTCGGAATCTACTGACAATGCAGCAGGTCAGATAGGCGGCAAGTGTGAACATAGCTGACGGATCTGCTTTTCATAAGTACTCAGCTGCTATCTTCAGAACGTCACCTACCGTAAAAGTTTGATCTTTTTCTGGATTGATCAACAAACTGTTATCCGGAAAACTTACATCCATTGCCTGTTCAAGAGCCATAGTCACTTCAACCATGTGCAACTCATCTGCACCTAGTTCATGGAACGTAAGTTCGTGTGACATTGCCTCACTATCGACTTCAATAATATCAGCAATAATCTGCATAATTATTTTTTCTTCTTTGTTCATAATGGATAGATTTGGTTAACTGTTTTTTTAGTGAATAGTCGTCTAAGAATAATACAGTTTGTGAAAAAAGCAAACTTTTTATAGGACACTCAGGATTAAATTTAGTCATGAAATAGGTTGATCACATCCGCTTCTCCAGGTTGAATAACTCTCCGAAAAATCAATTGGATGGGGATCTAATCTGTCAGCATCCTGACAAAATGGGCAAAATCTTCTTAATTTAACATTTATTATATTTTGGCTTGACAGCCTGCATTTATTTATTTAAACAGTTCTTGTGTAAGATAATTTTTACATTAAACCACACAAGATCTAAACTGCTTTTTCTTCTTCCTGGTTTCATGAATTCTAATCATACTGTTGAAAATGGATAAACATAAAATTGATTCGATTTTAAAAGGGTTTTATGAGTGTAAGTCCCCAAAAACGGCCCAATTATATCAATCTGACTTGGATTCGTTCAGGGATTATTTGGGCGTCGACAATTTGCAGTCTGCTCTCATCAGTTTTTTTAAAGTCCCTCACAGCCGGGCAAATTTAACTGTTTTACATTATAAATCCTTAATGCACGAAGACGGGTTGAAGCCAGCAACTATCAATCGAAGGCTTTCTGCCTTACGTTCCCTTGTGAAGGGAGCTCGAAAAGATGGTTATCTCCGCTGGGAACTGGATGTAAATAACGAAAAAAAACCATCTCAGAACGTTATAACGCCATTGAGCAGTGATGATTTTGATTCTATTTTGAAACTCGCTGGAAGTCAGCGGAATCCCTTGAAATCTGCGCGGGATACAGCCATTTTAAGATTGTTGCACGATCTGGCCATGCGACGTAGCAGTGTTGTTAATCTTGATTATTCAGATATCAATTTCAGCGAAAACAGCATCTCAGTGAACATACCCGGCACAAAAGCAAAAACCGCTAAGCTTCTTCCCGCTAAAACAACACAATCATTGCAGCGCTGGCTATCTTTTCGAGGTCGAAAAAAGGGGCCTCTGTTCACAAACTGTGATCATGCGGGGAAAGGGAAGAGGCTGACGGGTACAAGTATCTACCGAATTGTCCGTCAACTTGGCGAGAAGATTGATATTGACACTGGACCGCTCGGGATTCGCCAAACAGCCATTATCAAAGCGCTTGATAAAGCCAAGGGAGCAGGAATCAGGATGTCTGATATCGCGGCTTTCTCTGACCACCAACATTTATCTTCTCTCAAGGCGTATGCTGAACATCGCGCCCAAGTCCAGCAGCGCCTGTCAGATTTAGTGTCAGAATAGTGCTGCCGATTTAAGGTCACCAACAGTTTTTAAGCGTTGCAGGTTTTACCCATTACTAAAATTACAAGGGATTTTTCATCATTTTAACTTTCTGTTTCAGCCTAACTACCGTTTTTTTCAGCCTCTTGAGTTCGCGGTCGGTTTCATTTTTATATTTTATAAAAACAATTTTGCTGACCAGCTGATCCACCACTTTTTCTGTTTTGACTACATCTTCGTTTTTCTGCACGTTGCTCTGCGTGAAGGTAAGAATCAATTTCTGCTGTATATTGGTAATCTCTTTTATTTCATTGAACATTTCATTAAGACCGTAGGCCGTCACGATCACAAAAATCAGAAAAAGTAAGACTGTTGTGGCTTGAATCAGTTTCGTCCACTTATCTGCACTCCTCCTACTCGCCATAGTTTTCAATGTTTAGTGAGGTAATAAAAAAGGTCGGCTATTGATATCCGGCTTGTGAGATTTGGATCTTAGTCGGATAGCCATTATTTTGTCAAATGAGAGGGTTGCGCCTATATTTCGTAGTGTGCCTTAAAAGTACGTTATGAACTGAAGAGATAGGGACTGAATTTCAGGTACATTACTTCCAACAAACACTTTTTCCAATTCGATTCGAGTCTCCCAGGGATTGTTGATAATATTTTTTTCAAGTAGATAGCGGTTTCCGTAGGATAAAAAACCGCTTAACCCATAAGATAGATAGCCATCATTCTGAGATGCGCCATCCAGCTTTTGACTCCCAATTGACTGCATGCGAGCCCCTCCTCCATACCCTAATTGTTCTGAGTGGGCCGAAACCTCAAATTTCATATTGAAGTTGTTGCTCTGCTGTTTGAGTATTTCCTGCCCATTGATGGATTTGATTTTTGCATCTTCTATAAAGATGTGCTCGATTTCCAAAAACGTCATCAGAGAAGAGCGAATTGAAAACAGATACCAGCGTAAGAACAAAGAAAGTTCTTTCGAACCGCTCCCCAGTGGCATTTTCTCTGCTACGTCGTTGTTCAATGGCGCATTATCATCAATAAGTTTCAACCCCAACTGGAAGTCGGCTTGATCTGTATAGAAAAGTCGCCATAATCCCCAAATTTCTGTATCTCCCAAACCGCTGGCTTCAGCATCACCCAGACTATCCACAAATGCGGCCTCTGCCGGATCATTCAGACTGAGATTTGAATTTCGTCTGCTAGAGAGATACGGAACGGTAATGCCAAGATTAATCGATGCAAATAACCCGTATTGGAAGTGTAACCGTGTCCGTGTTTCTTCATAACTGATAGAACCGGTGACCGCATCTATATCAATATTGTTGCGTTTACGAAGCATGTCCAAAGCCGATATCCTTTGGCTATTATCTGCATAAAAGTCTTTATAAGATGATATGAAAGAATCTACCGTGATCAAGCTTAAGCTTTTTGGAACAAACTCAGCTGTTTGCGCTATTACGGTTTGGCACATGGTCCAGACAATAAGCAGTGTAATCAGTAAATATTTTTTCATGTTGTTGTTAAAACACCGTTTTTGGAAATAAATTCTTCTCATGCTTTTTTGTTTGAATGTAATCGATGAGGCCATCGTTCGTTCCTAAACGGAACCCAAGGCAACCCTCAAGGCTGGTTGTAATGCATCAGATAGATATAAATTCATTGTCTAGCAGATCCTGTAGTACTGATTCGATGGGAAGCCCGACAACATTGTTATATGATCCCTCAATTGAATCAACCAGAAATGTCCCGATTCCTTGTATAGAATAAGCGCCTGCTTTGTCCAATGGTTCTTTTGAAGCTGCGTAGACAGCCAGCAGATCGTTTGAAACTTGATTGAAAACCACTTTGGTGGTAACATCCCGCAGAATTTCCTGACGGTTTTTGCTATCGAAGATGAAATAGGCGGTGATCACTAAGTGACTATTCCCGTTTAGTTTTTGGAGCATCGGCAAAACTGCGTTTTCAGTTTCGGGTTTTCCAAGGATTTTGTTATCGATAACGACGATGGTATCTGCAGCAATCACAATTTCATTGTCCTCAAGTTTATCGGCAACAGCACGTCCCTTTTCACTCGCCAGCCTCCGGGCAAATAAAACTGGCTCTTCTCCCTTTTGAGCCGTTTCGTCAATACTGCTGGTCAGGATATTGAATTTCAGATTGTAACGTTCCAAATATTGCCGCCTTCTCGGAGAGCCGGATGCCAAAATAAACTTTCGATTCTGCTTGAACTTCATGATTAAAAAATTTAATTTTAGGTGTGAAGGTGTGTTTGATCAATCTGTAACCGTTGTTTAAGTTTCGAAACGGTTAATTTGAAACGGAGGTGGAGGTTCGACTTTGGCAAAATAGTACTCAATAATTTCTTTAGTCAAACGGGCCGCATTTGAGCCAGATTCTCCATTTTCCAACATCACAACTGATGCAATTTGCGGCTCCTCAATGGGAGCATATGCAATGAACCAGGCGTGATTCAGAAATTTTTTATCCAGTTTTCCCTTTTCTGTAAGAATTTTCTGACGTGTTTTAAAACTGACAACCTGAGTTGTCCCCGTTTTGCCGGCTATTGAGACGATATTGGACTGCGCTACACGACCGGTTCCATTTTCACCCTGCACATTTTGAATCATCCCCTGCTGCAAAAGTTCCAAAGTTTCGTTCCTAATATCTATTTTTTCTCTGACCGTCTTGAAGTGTTCTATCTTTTTTTTCTGCCGGCTCTTTTCGGCCTCGGAACCGGTAAGATTGGTAACGATGCTTTTAACCAGTCGCGGCTTGACCATAAACCCAGAGTTCGCAATAGTACTAGCATAACGAACCATCTGTATTGGCGTAACGGCCACAAAACCCTGCCCTATGGAAGAATTCAGAGTTTCGCCCAATCTCCAATTTTCTTTGAACCGCTTGGAAAACCACTGTCTGTCAGGGATATGCCCTGAATTCTCATTTAGCAGATCAATTCCAGTCGGCAGGCCTAATCCTAAACGATTGGCATATTGCTTTATTTTATCAATACCTATTTCCAGGGAAATTTCGAAAAAGAATACATTACACGAATTTTCCAAAGCCTCGACTACATTCAGCTTTCCATGACCTGACCGTTTCCAGCAATGTACCCGCCTGTTACCAACAGTGACATGTCCTTTGCAGTTGTGAATCGTATCTTCATGGATGATACCCATTTCCAACGCGGCTGCGGCCACTGCCATTTTAAAAGTCGATCCCGGGGAATAAACCCCTTGAATTGCTTTATTGTTGAGCACATGGGATTTATCATTCTGCATCTCGCGCCAGCGTTCAGTGCTTATTCCTTGTGAAAACTCATTTGGATCAAAGGCCGGTAGGCTGATCATCGAGAGAACTTCGCCATTTTCAGGGTTCATAACAACGGCTGCTCCTTTTTGACCACGCATAATCTGTTCGATTTTTTGTTGCAATTTGCTATTGATCGAAAGGACGATGTCTTTTCCAGGTTTGGGTTTGATGGGATTTGGAAACTCGCGAATCTCCCTGCCTGCATTATCAACCTCAATTTGCCGTCCCCCATCTGTTCCTATAAGTTGTTGATTATAAACAGACTCAACACCTTCCTGCCCAATGGTTTTAGCCGATTGAGTTTTATTGATCGGCATTTTTTTTAATTGCGATTTAGTAATTTGGCTCATATACCCGCAAACATGAGACGCCAATGGAAACTCCATTGTTTTTGGAATCGGGTAGTACCGTTTTGGAATCACCTTAATGGACACACCGGGAAATTCTTCCTGGTAGGTTCCGATCAATGCGATCTGACGAAATGAGAGGTTTTCGTATAGTTGGATTGGATGAAATTGCGCCCTTTTTCTGCTATTTTTCAGTGCTCTTTCCAGATGCTGTAAAGGAATCTTGAGTGTTTGCGAAACTTTACGCAGTACCATTTTTACATCGTCGGTATCTTCCCTCACAAGCATTAGCGTATATGATGGGATATTTTTTGCGATAATAACTGATTTTCTGTCATAAATGATGCCGCGAGGTGAGGCCTCTGACACCAGTCTGATCCGGTTTCCCTTGGATAGATTACTATAGGTCTCTCCGTTTGGAATCTGCAAATTCCAAAGACGCCAGATGATCCCCGCAAACGGAATACCAATGATAGACCGGATTATCAAATCTCTGCGGCTAAACAGCTGTAATTCTTCGAAAGTTAATGGCTCTTCTTTCAAAATTTTCTCATTGCAAGTCGGACCCTGTACCGGGACTCCATCATGAAAAGCAGATAGAGACTCGGAATAGTCAGAATAGCGGTTGGTATGATTTCAGTCGTGATCAAGCCAAGCAGCCAGCGAAATGTCATGTCACCCTCAGCGAAAAACAGGTTCAGTAGGAAATAAACGAGTAAATTATTGATCAACGTAACCGCAGAGACAACAATGACAGAGACGAGATTGGAACCCTGATAAATTTTCACCGCATACCAGCGGATAAAAAATGAGATCAGAAAAAAGGAAAACCCGTAAATACCAAACGGAATGGTAGAAAAACAGTCCGCAGTTAACCCGAAAAATGCAGCCAGGATATGCGTTTCAAATCCTCTCCAGCGAAGACAAAGTAGACATGGAAACAGAAAAAAGAGGTTGGGTTTGAACCACGGAACAATCGCAAACAGAGACGTTTCCAGAAGAACCGCAGCAATCCAAAAGAAAAAACAGATAAAAAATGCCCCCATTTTTTGTCACTTTGTTTCAGTGAACAACGGTTGGTGAATGTTGTAAACACTCCTCAGAACCACCGCCACTTCCTCTATTTTATTCAATTCAACAGCGGGAGACAAGATCACACTTTGAAAAAGGCCAAATTCCTTTTTCTCAATTTTTTTGATCTTACCAACTGTAAATCCTTTTGGAAAAATACCTGCCAGACCGGAGGTAATAATGCGATCATTTTCATAAAGTTCCAGCCTTCTCGGAATTCTGGTGATGATGAGTTCGCCGTCTTTTACGTGCAGCATCGCTTTGGTACGTGTCCTCTGAATCAGGATCGGAAACTGAATGCGAGTATCTGTGATCAGTTGAACGACAGATTGAACAGAAGTAACCGACTGAATCTTGCCGACGATGCCACGGGGTGTGACCACACCAAAGTTAGGTTTAATACCATCATCCGCCCCCTTATTGATAACCAGAATTTTGGAAAATGGCTTATTGATTTCAACGATAACCTCAGCAAACACTTTTTCATTTGGATCTTTCTGTTTGAATTCAAGCAGGTTGAAAAGTCTTTGATAGCCGATGCGAATTTCACGACTTTCCGCATCGATCTCTTCCAGACGTTTAACTTTTTCAAGAAGCACCTTATTCGCTTGCTGAGTGTCAATCAGCCAGATATATCTCAGCCAGGCAGATGTGAGGTGGGTTTCGGCAAAGTGAAAAGCACTTTGAAAAGGATAGGCGATATTTTGTACAATGGCTGAAAACCAGTTATCGGATCGAGACTTTTCTGCTTGGGTGATTAGCAGTATCAGAAAGAAAACGATCAGAAAGATTACAGAAATACGACGACGGTTTTTTTGTAAGAAGTCCAGCATTAAAATTTCTGTTAATCTCGATTCTGACTATGAAATATATTTGAAACGAAAAACGATGAAATTCAGGGTCAATTTAGGCGACCCTGTCTTGTTTAGAGGACAGCGACACTTTTGAGTAAACCGATGTTATCCAGCATCGCACCAACTCCCAGCGCCACGCAGGAAAGCGGATCTTCGGCGTAAATAATCGGCAACCCGGTCCTTTCCCTTAACAAAATATCCATTCCTTTAAGCAGAGAGCCGCCACCGGCCAGTACAATTCCTTTGTCGACGATATCTGCAGCCAGTTCTGGTGGTGTGTCCTCAAGTGCGTTTTTTGTAACCATAACGATCTGATCACAAACATCAGAAAGGGACTCTCTGATCTCGTCATTGCTTAAAATTAAAGTCTTTGGAATCCCGGTTAAAAGGTCCCTCCCTTTCACATCCATGGTCAGGTTTTCATCGGTGGGATACGCAGATCCGATATTGATTTTAATCTGCTCGGCTGTGCGTTCGCCAATTAATAAATTATAACGCTTTTTGATATACTGAATGATCGTATCATCCATAATATCACCGCCCACACGGGTTGAATTACTATAAACGACACCCGCAAGCGAGATAACAGCTACCTCTGTAGTTCCTCCCCCGATATCGATAATCATATTTCCATTTGCTTCAGTAATAGGCAACCCCGCTCCAATGGCAGCAGCCATGGGTTCTTCCACAAGATAAACCTCCCGCGCGCCTGCTGACTCAGCTGACTCTTTCACTGCTCTTTTTTCCACCTGCGTAATGCCGGATGGAACCCCTACAATGACTCTGGGTCTGAACTTAATAAGTGAACTGCTTTTCTGCACTTTTTTAATAAAATGTCGAATCATCTCTGCAGTCACATCAAAATTAGCAATCACGCCATCTTTCATGGGGCGGATGGCTTGTATCGTTCCAGGTGTTCTTCCCAACATGGATTTTGCTTCAGCCCCCACGGCCAGCACCTTGGTTTCTCCCCTCGGATCAGTCTGGACTGCGACAACGGAAGGTTCGCGGATAACTATCCCCTTGCCTGACAAAAACACCAGAGTGTTCGCTGTTCCCAGATCAATGGCGATATCGTTTGAAAAAACTTTCGTTATTCTTTCAAGCATTTTTAAATAATTGTTAAATTTTTGTAGGGTAACTTTGTTTAGAGAGAAAGAAACGGGTTTTCAACGCATAAGTAGCGCTGGCTGACCTCATTTTACCAACAAATCCAGCTGTTTTCCTGCAATTTTTGCTGTATCTGATTTCTAAATAAAAAACGGCTGGAAAATTCATTTAAAGCGCAGAGGTCGTCTTATCCAAAGACAATGTATACCTCAATCATTCTTTCAAATCAATCGAACATGTAAAAAAAATAGCTACTGGGTCATCGGACTTGTTATTACGACTGATTTTATAGTGTAAATCATCTTTTTCAGGGATGAATAGCCTTATTTGCCTGATGACAAACCCTTTTGGTCGAAACGCCAATCAAATAAAAACTATTGCATGAGGCCAAAAAAGAGAGGTAGACTTGCAGACAAGCTTTCTATTTATGAAGAGATAACAAGGCGGCATCAGTTGGTTCGATTTAGCCGCCTCACAAATGTCATGATCACTTATTATTAATTCGTTATACCGTGAGTCGATTAAACGCCAGTCATCCAATTGTTAAGTCCCTTAAAAAGTCCAGAAATGTATCTCAGAGCCTGAGTCGAGAGTTCATCAAGTTCCTCTCAGAATTTGAAGACTGGGAGGGCCAAGCACTCTACTTGCTTAATGATAAAGGTGATAGCATCGAAGAGATAATTGAAGCTCTCTATGATGTGAGCATTAAACAGCAGTTAAAATGGAAGAAACCTAAAACCAAACCGGTTTTTGAAGAAGCCAGCTTCGATCAGTTTTCTCTTCCACCAGACACCCCCTCAAAAGGGAAAAATATTCTCCCGGCCGATTACTACCCCCAATATTCTTTCAAAGACTGGAAACAAGAGCATGGATTTGATTCAATCCCGGTCGAAGTGGGTGATATTCACACGATTATTCGTTTTCAGCAAGTCTACGCCAAGGACAGGGAAGAAAAATTCATCTGGATGTTCAATCGAGCTCGTTATGGAATTCGTGGCTGGGGAAATGAAAAACCCATTAAATCTATCTCTAAATCACTGCTGGACAACAATAACAATCCTGGATGGGTGATCAAGACCTTCCTGGATGAAAATCGTCTGTTAACCGATGAATATGATAATTTCAAAACGGGGACAGAGATTCCCAATCCACTGATCCTATCGTCCAGAGACACTCACGCTCTGATGTTTTTGCTGTTGGGGCACCCATTCACTTTTTATGGCTCCAATACGGTGCCTATTCACAATTCATTTAAAAAGGTTGAATTTGATATTAATGTACATGTGTTATCGAATCACCGCATACTGGCTGGTATTTTCCTGCAGGAAGAGGGTGGAAACCGATTACCAATTATCACAGAAGAGTTTGTCGATAAAGGGCTGATGCTCTACGGTCTGCCAAAGTCAATTATTTTTGATTCGGGTTATTTTGAAATACTACCAACACCGTTACCGGCGCCCATGATCAGAGACTCGTTTAAAGGAGTTCTGATACCAAACGATGAGTGGAGTTACTTTTATGAGCAATGGCAGGCCTGGTACCCTGAAAAGAAGCTCAATGTCATGGATCCGCAGAAAGTTGACCCCCCCAACTTTGAAGCTCGACAGGTCAAAGATTGGAAATACTGGTTAACTATGCCGGAGTCTAAAGTCGATTTGTTTAATTCGGAAAAGGACATCACACATCTGATTCTACATGATGAAACAAAGCGATTTAATACCAATCGACTTGCAATAGATATTGAAAACTATAACGGATCAGATTCAAAACTAAAAAATCCGTCTTCGACACCCAAAGCGGCCAAACTGTTTCAAGTCATCGAATCTGTCTACCATTCTAAAAAAGTTGAAGATTACTACAATGTCGAACGGTATGGTGCCTCTCAACTGTTGATGCTAGCGGAGGAATATCCCTATGCGCTGAGTTTTAACAGGGATATGCACATGATAGCCAATGATTCTTTGGATTTTCGAATCACTGTTATCAGAAATCCCAACAATGAAAACCAGTACCTTCTGAAAGGGGAAATCGGTCAATTTGATAAGAAAAAGAAGTTCAAACCTCTCTTCAATCAAAGTGGTACCCCACCGAAAGCTATTGGCATGGTACCTTCGTTTATCCTCAAAGATGACCAACTTGTTCGTGTCGCTTCGATGTTAAGTGGTCGATTAATCAATGATACGGTTTCTGGAGTAATCGTCGAAGAGTCTGAAATCAGTGATTTTTACTCAGCTGCTCTGCCTTATCTTCGACAACGGAATATTCAGATCCATGACCCGCAGGGCGTGCTGAGAGTGTCTGCACTTTTCAACTACAGGCTCAAAGGTAAAATGACCATCTGGGAGGTAAAGGGCATTCTGATGGGCCGTCTAGATACAGTCATGGTAACTGGTATTGGAGAGTTGCCCTATCCGTTCGATATGAGTGTTGATGAGTTTGAACAAACGCTGGATAAGAAAAAGTATAAAATCCCGAAAGATTTTAATCAGGAAAAAAAGCTGAAAGAGGAGATGTTGGAGCATGGATGGATCGAGGAAGGCGATGGCGACTATTCCATGCGGGAAGATCACAGCATGCGTTTTGTCATGGATATTTTGCCTGGCCAGAATAGCCATTCAATGCTTATATATCTGGGAGCCACCAAGCTGCGTCGATGGAAGACCAAGCAACTGGTCCCTATGATTTCCACGAGTATTAAGTCAGGGATCGACTGGTTTGATGTCGATGTTTCCATGACCATTGATGGAGAGTTGTTTGACTTAAAAAAACTGGTTTCCATGTGGAAAAACGATGAAAAAGCGATCGAACTCTCATCCGGAGAAGGTGTTGCTGTTATCAACTCAGATTGGATTGCTCGATATGCTCCTATTCTGAACAGGCTGATCCAAACTTCAAAAGACAATGATGACGATCCGGCAATAAATATTGAAAAAGTTCTGGCAGAAGCTGAACAAGAGGAAAAAGAACAATCTTTGAAGATCGATAAGTTCCAGATTGGTCTGTTGAGCGAACTGGAGGGTATCGCAACTTCAAAGGAAAGCGACGAAGAGTGGTCGAGAATTCTAAAAAAAGTAAGCTCTTTCAAAGGAATTAAAAATCAACGGATTCCAAAGGAGATCAACGGCGTACTGAGAGACTATCAAAAAGATGGTGTTAACTGGCTTTCCTTCCTGAATGAGTTCGGTTTTGGTGGTATTTTAGCAGATGACATGGGGCTAGGAAAAACCCTGCAAACTCTTGTATTTTTAGCAATACTCAAAAAGAAAAAATTTAAAAAACCAAATATTGTTATTGCCCCAACATCCGTTGTCACCAACTGGATGGCCGAAGTGGATAAATTTGTACCTCACTTCAAAGCGGTTCTGCTTCATGGACAAAAACGGAAGGAGCACTATGATGAAGCCATCAAATCGGATTTAATTATCACAACGTATGGCCTGCTGCAACGAGACCTGGATTGGCTGCGTTCAATCGAATTTCAGGTCATTATTCTTGATGAAGCCCAGAATATTAAAAATGCCCGCTCCAAAACCGCCCAGGCGGTGATGAAATTGAACGGGAAACGTCGATTGACACTTACAGGAACGCCGATTGAAAACTCTGTCATGGAACTCTGGTCACAATTCAATTTTCTTATGCCAGGTTTTTTCGGAAGTATGAAAGAGTTCGAGCGGGATTACATCAAGCCAAAAGGTAGAAAGGGAATCAAGAAAAAACGGCCTGATCATGGACTCCTGCGAAGACAGACACGACCTTTTATTTTACGGCGCCTGAAGCAGGATGTTGCGAAAGAACTTCCTCCAAAAACAGAGCAGACCCTGTTCTGTGAAATGAACGATGACCAGAAAAAATTGTACAATTCTATTCTTGAGATTGTACGGCAGCAGGTCAAAGAGAGAATTTCTGCCGGTGGTATTAAAGGAGCGAAAATTGCGATCTTTGATGCCCTGTTGAAATTAAGACAAATTTGTTGTGATCCACGCCTCAGCCCCTTAGCCGGGACCTCTCCCCCTCAGAGCGCAAAGTTTAATCTGTTTGTTCAGACAATATCGGATATTATTGGTGAGGGACACCGTGTACTGGTCTTCAGTCAGTTTGTGAAGATGCTGAATCTGATGCACGACGACCTTGAAAAGGCTAATATTCCTTTTCTACAATTGGATGGCAGCAGCAAAAATCGGGATGCTCTTGTTGCAAAATTCCAGCAGAGCGATGCTTACCCCGTTTTTTTAATCAGCCTGAAGGCTGGCGGAACTGGAATTAATCTCACAGCTGCAGATTACGTCATACACTATGATCCATGGTGGAATCCGGCTGTAGAAGCGCAAGCAACTGATAGAGCCTATCGTATTGGACAAAAGAACCGTGTCCTTGTATACAAACTCATCACCCGTAACAGTATCGAGGAAAAAATAGTTGAGCTGCAGAAGAAAAAGCAAGCACTTGCCGATAATATCGTTGGCGTTTCCGATACCCTGGAGCAAATGCTTAATATGGATGACATCAGTGATCTTTTCATGACCTGATCCATAAAGCCTGTCTTTCTCAATCGAATCTCAGATTGAATAATCTAATCGAACCCAGATTAAGAACCTAACGCTTTTTTCCGAATTAAATTTTGATCTTATTTGTAACGAGAGGGAGTTTTCAAAAAGTTTTCTTCATTGCATTTCCTCTTTTTTTCAGTTCTTATTTGATTTTCGCGGGTATTGCATAGCGGTTTAGGTTTCTTTTTAGCACTAAATCATATAAAAATTGAAAAGGAAGTTCCTGAACCTGGACTCAATACCCAGACATCAAAGTGTTGCACAACCAGCCGGAATCATAGACAATGGCCCGAAAACCGATCACAAAAAAAGGATTTCAAAAGCTCCAGGACGAGCTCAAAAATCTTATCAAACACGACCGACCTAAAATCATTTCAGACATCGAAGAAGCCCGAGCCCATGGCGATCTGAAAGAGAATGCCGAATACCATGCTGCAAAAGAACGGCAAAGTTTTATTGAAACCAGAATTCAACAACTCAATTTTCTGCTGGCAAACTCAGAAGTAATTGATATTTCGAAAATAGATTCGGATCAGGTTCGCTTCGGTGCGACGGTAACCTATGAAGATATCAATAGTGGTGAAACATTTACCTGGAAAATTGTTGGTGAGGAAGAATCAAATATTGAGGCAAGGGAAATTTCAATTCAATCGCCTATCGCAAGGGCGCTGATTGGAAAGGAAGAAGGGGACGATGTTATTATAAAAGCACCCCGAGGTGATATAGAAATCGAAATTATTTCTATCGATTATCGATAACCTATGTGAATACGTCGTTTTATAAATTGTTTTATACGAAACAGGCGAATATCGAATTCTCAATTCCAAATCCGTCGAGGAGATTAAAAATTTGAATACAGAAGCGATGGTAGCACAACTTAGCGCGCAGGGATCCTTTTTTTCGATGATATATCAGGGAGGCTTCTTGTCTATCATAGTCTTTTTGGTTTTGCTGCTGATGTCTATATTATCCTGGGCAATCATCATCCGGAAATGGGTATATCTCTCCTCACTGACAAAGAGTGCCAAGAGATTTCTTAAGAGGGTTGATATCAGCAGTGGACTGTCCGATGTTCTTCTTCTTTCTGAACAAGAAACGAAAACATACACAGCCCGCCTGTTCAAAGAAGCCTATGCAACATATAGCAAGCAAATAAACCATTTCGAAGCCGAATTAGAAGATATCGATAAAAAACAACTGATACAGAAAATCGAACGTCGGATTGAAAAAGCAATCATCTCTGAAAAAGCCGACATCGAAAAAGAGCTGGGACTCCTGGCGACGATCAGCAGCTCTGCCCCGTTTATTGGATTGTTGGGAACAGTTACCGGAATTATTGATGCATTCTACAGCATTGCCGCACAGGGCGCATCCAGTATCGCTGTGGTAGCCCCGGGTATTTCGGCAGCTCTGGTTGCAACGGCCGTGGGTCTTTTTACAGCGATTCCTGCGCTGATTGCCTATAATATGTTTCGTGAAAAAGTAAGGGCGCTCAGCAACAAGATGGCTGGCTTTGGATTAGACCTGCTAACCTTGTTTGATCAAACTCTTGAAGACAACCTGATCGTCCAGGATGATACATTCCCTGAGATCAGGCTCGGATCCAGATAGAACTGAAAAGGTAACATGCTTACTCAAGACCGAGATATTTATCAACCGATCAGCGAAATCAATGTAACGCCTTTTGTAGACGTTTTATTGGTTCTACTGGTAGTGTTCATGATCACAGCCCCTTTGTTCACGAAAGCGATCAAAGTTCAACTGCCCCAGGAAAATCTCCGTTCGTCGACTGTGAAGGACGCCAGAAAACTGATAATTTCAGTGGACAGAAAGGGAAGGTATCATATTGAGGGTCGTCGCTACCCCACCAAAAAGTTGTTGCCAAAACTAATAGAGTGGAAAGAGCGTAATCCGCAAAACACCGCTTTTATTCGGGCGGACAAGCGAGCGACTGTTGCCCACATGACGTCATTAATGGTTTTGTTAAAAAACAATGGCATAAGCAGACTAGGCTTGCTGGTTGAGGATAAAAAGCCTTAACTTGACAACAAGCTCATCGGTGCAAGCATGAAACTGATCTCCTTTTCCCGTTGTTCTTATCTCATATCGTTGATACTACATCTGTCAGTCCTTATCTCTTTCGTATACATTTCTTACAAACCTAAATCTCATATCCGATCTTTCCAGACATCTGTCTTTTTTGAATCCTCAGCTATTAATAAAAAGCGCGTCAGGGCCCAACAAAGACCATCCATTTCAAAGCCTACACTTAAAGGTTCCCTTTCAAAGCCTATACTTAAAGGTTCCCTTTCAAAGCCTACACTTAAAGGTTCCCTTTCAAAGCCTACACTTAAGGGTTCCCTATCAAAAAAACTCAATCTGGACCCCGGAATCAAAAAGAAAAGTACAATTTTTCCTAAAACAGAATCCTTTCGGACCCCCAGTTTAAAAAAAAGATATATTACACCACCGAAACCTGCTCCATTTCAAATGGAAGAGCCGACCGGATTTTTGCGCAAAAACAAACGGACCGGAAAACCGGTTTTACCAATCATAGCAGCTGAGGAACCACCAGAAAATCAGCAACAATCCAAGCCATCTAGCGCGGTTCAATCGGGTTCTGAAAAATCCGGTTCCAAATCACAGACTTTGGAATCTGAAAAGCCGTTCATTCCTGACCCATCTTCCATTAAGACCGATTCGCATGACACAACTTCTTCAAAAAGCAGGGGATCATCCGTCTGGCAGAAAAAATCAGACTTAATGGTTTACCGCAATTCGTTAGCAAAACTAGTCACTGCAAACTGGATTGTTCCCCCCACATCTGTGAAGGAGTTTCAAATCCTGATTGCCGCTTATATTGGCCCACGGGGGAACCTGATATCAATCCAGCCTATAAAGCGTTCAGGTCTGGCAATTCTAGATGCAGCAGCGGAAAGAGCCATTCGTGTCTCAACCCCTTTTCCGGAATTTCCAAAATCTTTTCAGAAAGATCTGACAGCCTACCGCGCTGTTTTCCGGTTTACACCTGACAAAGTAGCAAATTGACATTATGATGCCTTTAAATCGAAACCATTCTTTTTACATAAGAAGTTACAACCAGTTGCCCATGCTTTTACGTTCCTTTTTCATTATTGCATTCATAGCTATGGCCTTTTCCGGGTATTCTCAGGAAACAACCCCATTTAGTGAAAAAGATATTATTGATATTGTTGGCTTGAACTATGGTAGATTACAACTGACAATGGATGTCGAAACTCCAATTGGCGCGGAATCCGGAGAGATGGATCAGCTTGTATCCCTGCTTCGAAAAAACCTGTTGTGGTCTGGTATGTTTGATATTCGCGATAGCATTGATGACTCCGACATCCAACTGAAAATCAGGTATGTTCCCGGTCAGATGATCCGGGCCTGGATTTATTCCCAGGAGGAGGTACTGCTTTTTGACGAATCAAAATCGCTTCTGGATACGGTTCAAGTCGAGCCGACCATTCTGGAACTGGTAGAAGAGATCATCTTTCAATTAACCGGTGAAAAAAGTATTTTCAGAAGCGCTATCGTTTACGTTCGAAAAGAAAACAACGGAAGTTTTGGTAAAAATGACAACGGTAATTACGAGCTTGTGATGACCGATACGTTTGGTAGTAAATCAAAGGTACTCCTCAATGATGGCAAATTTAACATTCTGCCACGCTGGAATCCCGATGGACGTTCGGTTCTTTTTACCTCTTTGGGCAAGCAGGGAAGCCGCTTAAAAAGGATTGATATCGAGGACGGAAAGGTTCAAACCCTTTTTGAAGAGATGGGGAAACTCAGCGGGGGAACCTGGGGGAATAATGGGACCGAATTGATCATCACATTGGTAAAACGAGGAAATACGGATCTGTTCAGGATTAATCTGAAAGGAAAAATCCTGGAAAAGATAACCTCACGTTCCTCTTCTGAATCAAATCCGAGGTGGTCACCAGATAACAACAGGCTGCTTTTTGTATCCAACAGATCTGGAAGTATTCAAATATATCAACGAGATTTCATTAATAAGGAAACATTCAGAATGACTTTTGAAGGGTCGTACAACGTCGAGCCCAGTTGGAGTAATGATGGGGCAAATATTGTTTATGCTGGAAAAAAAGATAGAAAATTTCAACTCTTCATCATGGACAGAGAGGGACAATATGTCCAGCAACTAACTCACAACAATGAGTCGTCTGAACAACCCATCTGGTCGCCCAATGGAAGACAGATCCTCTTTATTGCCAAAGTAGGGTCTGATCAGAAACTATTTTTGATCCGTGCTGATGGAACCTTTAGAAGACGCTTAACCGACTCAGGCCCTGGAATTAGTGAATTTAATCCAACCTGGACATCTCACTTTCAATGGAAAACAGGAAAAAACTGAATCACTAAATTGAATATTACAAATAAACCCCCTTGAGAGCACTAAAAATGCCAACTTTCAAATCAATAACCGTCACGCTGCTCATCTGTTCATTTTTGTTTTCCTGCACCCAATCCCAGCTTCCACGTCAGGAGAATATTAAGATTTTGATTCTGGAACAACGAATTGTGGCACTTGAGCAGGAGAAATTAAAATCGCTTGCAGATCTGCGAGCTGAAACCTCGCGCCTACTAAAAAAAGTGCGGAAAGAAATTGAAAACTTCAGAAGATCTCAACGGTTTTTTATTGCAGAGCTTGATAGCCTGAAGAAAGATGCATCTGTAATTACCGATGACAATGAAAAAGTTCAGCATGCGGTCCGCAAAAACAGCATCCGTATCCGACAACTTTTAAAAAGAACAGGAGACCAGATCCTTGCCCTTGAAGAGCTGCAAAAATTCTTCAAAAGCAGTATCAATACATCAACATCAGTCTCACTAAAAGAAAGATCAACCTTTGACAAAGTGTTTCGGCAATACAAAAAAAAGAATTTTAAAGTCGCTTTGGTTGGGTTCAAAAACTTCCGCAAGAATTTTCCTGATTCTGAACTTGCTGATGATGCGATGTTTTTTGTCGCTTATATCTATTTCTTAACCGGGCAATATAACGCCTCTTCACTTCGCTTTTTTGAACTACTTGAACAGTATCCGGATTCCAAACACGTTAACGATAGCAAATGGTGGCTCGGCATCTCACTGGAGAGAACAGGTGATATTAATGGTGCATTGGATCTATTCCGTGAGTTGAGCACACTTGAAGATCAAAATCCCTTGCGGATCAAGGCAGTAATCCGTTTGGAAGAACTTGAATCGAATATCCCCGCCAAGCAGTAAAAAACAAGATTCGCCTAACGTCAAACCCGGTTACGCCATGTCTAAAGTTGCTATCGTACAGATGACGTCAACAGCCAACTACGAAGAAAATCTCAAGAAATCACTCTCCTTTATCGAGGAAGGATCAAGGCTGAAAGCAGATCTAATTGCTTTTCCGGAAAATTTTTTGCTGATCGGCAATTCCAATATTTATACGTCAGATACGGTACCAGACGCAGAAAAGGTAAAGAATATTTTTCAGAAAAAAGCAGTGGATTGCGGTATATCCATCCTTATGGGGAGCATCCTGGAAAAACATCCCTCAAGAACGGCGAAATATTACAATACATCGATTTTGATAGATCAGTCTGGCAAGGTATGTGCGGAATACAGAAAAATTCACCTATTCGATATCACTCACCCGGATGTTGTTTATCAGGAATCCTTGCATATTATCGCTGGTAATGATATTTCTATCTGTAATCATCCCATTGGTGTTGTTGGACTTACTATCTGTTATGACTTACGTTTTCCAATGCACTTCCAAAAACTGACAGATGCCGGAGCTGAAATCGTTTTTGTTCCAGCCGCTTTTACTGTTCCAACCGGCAAGGCCCACTGGCTGACCCTGCTTAAAGCGAGGGCAATCGAAAATCAGATATTTATAATTGCACCCGCACAGGTAGGAAGACATAATCCCATCAAAGAATCGTTTGGAAACAGCGTTCTGATCAATCCGTGGGGAGAAATTCTTGCCCAGGCCACTGATGGGGAAGGCATCATGACCGGGGAAATCGATTTATCAAAAATGCATGAAACCCGAAAGAGAATGCCTGTCTTTGAACACAAAGTGAAGGGGGTTGACCGGTTTTCTTAGACACAGAAACGATTTTAGATGGTTAAACTGATGATTGAAGACTTTTATGCATTATTGACTGAGTGGCTTCAACAGAAGGATTACCTGACGATCATCAATTCTACATGTTATCCACTTATCAATTCACCGGAAAAAAATCCGGACTATAAAACACTTTGGGATAGATTCTTAAAATCACTGCTTCCAAAAAACTATCAGTATTTCATTTCGCTTCATCCTTATCTTCTTGAATCCTTTGTTGTGGATTTGACAACATTGAGCCAATATACGGTGCAACAGAGGGTTACAAAACTTATTGAGCGGAGTTTTTTCAATATTCTGCCCGATATGGACCAAACCATCATCAAAAGCCGGATTCTGGATTTCCATAGCCAATTGGACAGATGGGCAGATGGCTCATGGCATCAACAGATTCAGATGGATCGTTCTGGTGCCATCGACAAACTACAAAGACATGCTGGATTCGAAAATGATTGGGACACTGCCGCTTTTCTAGCAGATTGCGGATACTGGTACCCATCTTCCCGTGCTTCACTGAAGGCCTGGAATAAATTCTCCGGCAACACTTCTTCCCCGACTGAACTGTTTGAATGGTGGGATCTTCTCAAAAAAATAGCGACTGAGCCAAAGAAACTGTTTGCACTGGATTTTACTTTTGAAAGGACTTTTGGAGCTCGGGCAATACCCGGCATGCCCACGTTTTGTATCACCCCGGCTGCCTGCTTTGAATGTCCGTTGAATACAGACTGTAGCTACTACAAGGCAAGCGTTAAATTAAACCCCGGCATTAACCTTGAAAATTTAATCCGGATGGATGATATCAACAAAATAGAGACCACACAACTCATATCCTACCTGGCTGGAGAACGATGGACAGAATCACCATTTCAAAAAAGACTGATAAATAACTATCCCGAATTGTTACAGGCATTATCGGCTGATGTCCATCCCGGGTCGGACGATGAGCGCCTTGTTCTTTTTCTGAAAGGGTTGCAGGCAATTTCTGAAAGATCTGAATCCCGGAAAACGATCACTGATAGTGTTGTTTTCTGTAAAAGCGATATTATTTTCAAAGAGTTGAGGTTTGAGCTTGCCAAACAAAAACAGGAGGCGTTTTACACTTTGATTTTGGATAACAAGCATCGTAAAATCCTGCTTAAATTAATTACAAGAGGAACACTTAACCAAAGCCTTGTGCACCCAAGGGAAGTCTTCGCACCTGCTATCCAATTACGAGCGGCAGCAGTCATTCTGATCCATAATCATCCCAGTGGAGACCCGCATCCATCAAGTCAAGATATTGATATAACAAAGCGATTAATAGAGGTCGGCAATATTGTTGGAATCAATGTTCTCGATCATGTTATCATAGGTCAAGAAACTTATTTTAGTTTTGCTGATGAAGAGTTAATGTGATGGATGGCGGCCAGTTGATTTTCTACGTGTCAAACGGCTGCCATTCACCCGCGATTTAATAAGTGAGAAATAATTTTGAAGTTTATTGATACTGCAAAAATCTATATCAAATCTGGGAAGGGCGGCGCTGGTTGCGCGTCCATGCGTAGAGAAAAGTTTATTGAATTCGGAGGACCCAACGGCGGTGACGGCGGTCGTGGCGGTGATGTTTACTTCAAAGGGGATGCGAGTCTGACCAGCCTGTTCGACCTCCGTTTACATCCCCATCAACGCGCGGGTAATGGTGTTGCAGGAATGGGAGATCAAAAGACAGGCAAAACCGGCACTGATAAAATTATCAGGGTTCCCCTGGGAACTATTATTATCAATGATGAAACGGATGAAATACATCATGAGATTCTGGAGGAAAATTCCTATCTCCTACTTAAGGGTGGGCGTGGTGGACTTGGAAATGTCCATTTTAAAACCAGCACCAATCGAGCACCTCGTTATGCTCAACCAGGCGAACCCGGAAATGAGATATGCGTGCGACTCGAACTGAAACTAATCGCGGATGTCGGTCTGGTCGGCTTTCCCAATGCTGGAAAATCAACTTTTATTTCAGCTATTTCGAATGCCCGCCCCAAAATCGCCGACTACCCATTTACCACCCTTGTCCCAAATTTAGGCGTAGTAAAAGTCAATGATTACAGGTCGTTTGTTGTCGCTGATATTCCTGGAATCATCGAAGATGCGCATCAAGGAACCGGCTTAGGATTTCGTTTTCTGAAGCATATCAAGCGAACATCGGTTCTGGCTTTACTGGTGGATAGCTCTGAGTTTATTGAAATAGATCCCCTGAAAAGCTTTTCTATTCTTTTAAACGAGCTTTCTCAGTTCTCACCTGATTTGTTAGAGAAGAAACGCATTGTCCTCCTCACGAAAACCGATGCGATCCGGCAGGATTTGAATATCCAGGAGATAATCGAAACGTTTAAGAAAGAGGGTGAGGAGATCTATCCGATTTCAAGTGTGACAAGAAAAGGACTGGAGCGCGTGATCTACCGATTGGCAGATATCGTCACAGCTGATCGGTCAAACCCGCTGAAAATAGATGAGGGATAGGGCCAAAACCGCAAACAGGAAATTCGCACCAAACGCCGCAAGTTCAGCAGACATTAGTCCTGCGCTGTTAAATGAGACAAAAATCTGGTCAATCAACCAGAAGCAAAAGCCCAAAATAATGGAAAACACAATTCCCATACGAACATTGGATTTTCTACCGGAACCGAGGGAAAAGGGCAAGGCTAACAGTATCATGACGAAGATAGACATGATGGCGGCAATTTTCTGGTACAGTGCAAACAGATCTGCCTCATAATTGACAGCTCCCTGGCGTTTAAGTTTGATCTCCATGATGAGATCTGCAAAGCCCGAATACTTCGGATGGTTTAGTTCCTTTTTAAACACGAATGGAAATTCGTTTTTCTGAAAAGAGTTTTTAGGGCTCTGCCTGTTCACAGGCCGGTTTTTATTTATCTCCACTTCCCTTCCATTTCCTATCCGCCAGAACTCATGCCTAAGTTCTAACTGTCTGTAAGCTTTTACTTTGCTCATTTGATGCTGGTCGTTGAATTCAAATATCCGACTGCTTTGTACCCTCTTTTTTTTAGGCGTCAAACCAGAGAAATAAAAAAGTCGTCCCTGATAAAACTGCCATGAGTTATTTACCGGTGTCGAATCCACCATACTGGTCCTCTCATCTGCACCCCAAAGTGGTGCAAGATAGCTTTGATTAAGATAACCGAGTAGCCCGATGACACAACCGGCTGCAAAAATTGGGAATACCATCTTTGCAAGACTCACTCCGGCCGCCATCATTGCAATCACTTCGGAGGATTTACTCAGGGAAATAAATGTCAGAATGGTGGCCAGTAAAACGGAAATGGGCGAAATGATCTCAATCAGCAATGGGATTCCCGATAGAATTGCTTCTACAAACAACCTTTGACCATTTTCCATGTCCAGCGTTTTCAATTCTGATAAAGCCGCAAATACCACCGCAATAAAAATCAGAGAGAGAAGGCAGGAAAGAAAATAAATGACAAATTCTCGTAAAATGTATCTTCGAATGATCCACATGTTTTTTTAAAAACTGAAATTTATACCACTGTCGCGCATAATGTTAATATCGCCTAAAAACTGTATTTTAAAGCGGCGAACAGTCGATCATTCTTGCGGAAGGGATAAATCATCGCATCTGTTTCTGATGCGTCATAAACGACCCATCCTCCAGATGCATTCAGGGCATCTATTAAGTCATAGTCTAAATTGATCCGGTACACATTCCCATTGTCATCCGTCAGGTGAAACAAAAAGAAATTGGCGGCAAATGTGTCGTTTAGCGCGGTATAACTGATATGAAGTGAGGCTGAACCGCTGATCTCTCGACTTCCGAGATTATCATCATACGCCTCAATTTTTTCTAAATCCCCTTCCAGACTGATTGTGAAATCGTCAAGACCTGAATATTCAAATCCCAGCATTATTTGTAACAGGTCTTTTTCACTCCATGTTGCGATGATTTGACTTTCGCGGTTATAATAGGTATTTCCAGTCATCTGCGCGACAGTGGCCGTAGCCATCATCTGCTTGGCAATATCTGCTGCATTGCGAGCAATTGCGACCCCTGTTTTTTTCGCAAATTCAGTTTTGAACAACCAGGATCCCTTGACTAAATTCCCAGAGAAGCCGCCGGATTGAAC
>Ga0233431_1002190_pt1 | contig 28749 bp, 27 predicted proteins | sample SI_118_April2016_FD_179867 | JGI IMG/M metagenome (GOLD analysis project Ga0233431, IMG submission 179867) | Seawater microbial communities from Saanich Inlet, British Columbia, Canada - SI_118_April2016_200_MG | ecosystem: Environmental > Aquatic > Marine > Inlet | place: Canada: British...
CTTACAGGAAATTCAGCTCCGAATGCAATCCCCGATTTAACTGGATTGTAATAACTTACAGGGCTTATATCTAAATTTTGTGGAACATTCATATATGAAAACGCATATTTAATGCCAAATCGGTAACTGATTCGTTTATAGTATAAAGGATCATCTGATTTGCCTGGTATATACTCTGCACCTAAGGTAAATTGTTGGTAATTTGATAATGTTATAGTGGCGTCATTGTGCAAGAATTTAGACCATTCTTCGTATTGGTATTCCAAACCTGCCTGCCATTTATTCTCTTTATAAAGTGAAAATCCTGCTGCAAATTTTTGAGGTATTTCTTTATTAGCTAAGTCATTACTCGTTTGAAATAAAGTGTCTTTATAAGTGACAGAACTGATGTTATTGAGGAAAGTTACGAAACTATTTTCCTGAACAACTTTCAACGAAACAGGAAGAGAGTACGTTACTCCCAAGCCAAGCTTTACTTCATTGAATAAATTTGTATGAAATTGTGCGCCAAAATCAAATCCTGCAGCACCATAAAAGGTGTTGTGCTCTGTGGTTATTCCAAAGTAATCGCTGTTTTCTACAAAAAACAAGGAATGATAAAGTTGTGTATTTCCAAATAAATAGTAGAAGTTAGCTCCTAAACTAAGTTTTTTGAATAAAGTAATAGAAGAACCAATATAGGCCTTGTTAAAACCACCGCTTTTATCAAAAACCTCAGATTTTTGCAATGAATCGGGCATAATCAATTCATCAATAACAGTGTTGTAACCTATTCGGCTAACAGGAAGAAGTCCAAAACTTGCACCCCAACCTTGTTTATAATTAATAGGGAAACCCAAAGCAAAATATCCAAAAGAAATTAAATTTCCTTTATAACCTACATCACCTTGGGCAAGATCATATATGCGACCCTTCATTGCTACATCAAAAGTTGTTAGAATCAAATGGGAGTATGATGCCGGATTCGAAGGAGAAAAGGATTTATTACTTTTCTGAGTGAGTGAAAAACCTGCCATCCCAGCGTTTTCTGCAAAATAATTATCTTCAAGAATTCCTATTCCGTAATGAGAATAGGGGTGTTTGAAATTTTGGGCTTCAACAGCAAAAGCGATTGCTACAAGCATGCTGAAAAGTAAAACTGTTTTTCTATACATTAAATAATAGTATTTGATTGAGCCCATGGAGCAAAAATTTTTCATCCGCAAAAATGCTGTTTTTAAGATTAGTAGCCAAATAATTAGCGTTCCCCCCACATACAATAATTTTCAATGACTTATAATCTTTTTTATAGGCATTAATTGTGCCTTCTATTTCATGAATAATTGCAGTTTGAACACCACTTCTGATGGAAGTTTCTGTATTGGTGCCAATTAATGCAAAGTAGTTCTCTTCAAATTCAATTTTTGGAAGCTGATCTGTAAATTGATTCAAGGCTTTATATCGCATTTCCAAACCAGGGTGAATTGATCCACCTAAGTATTCTCCATTTTCACTTACAAGGTCAACAGTTATGCAACTACCTGCATCAATAACCAAAACATTTTCATTAGTGTATTTTGTGTAAGCAGCAACAGCTAAGCCTAATCGATCTTTTCCAAGTGTGTTTGGTGTTTGGTATAGATTAGTAATAGGGACAGGCGTTTTGGAGCTAAATTCAATTAAGTTTATTGATTTTTTAAGCAGAAAATCCAGGATTTCTGTATCAAGTTGAACCACAGTCGAGATGATACAGTTTTCAAATTCCTTCGATTTTAGTCTATTAATAATAATTTCTGTTTCAGTTATTGAGATACGTTCAAAGAATTGAATTTGATCGTCTTCGAAAAGAGCTACTTTCAAAAATGTATTCCCAAAATCTAAAATAAGGTTCATTGGCTATTAATCAATACACAATATTAAATAAAGCATAATGAACATGAAAATACTTTGCCAATTTTTTATACCCAATGTTTATGCCTGAGCTTTTCAACGTTAATATAAATTAAGTGTTAAATTTGAAGCATATTATCAAAGGGTCATCTATTTATAAATAATAAAAAGCAATTTGTGGCAGAAAAGAAAGTAAAAAGGAAAAGAGCATCCTACTTTTCACCTCTGGTGAGCATTACTCTTGTTTTGTTTCTAATTGGATTGTTTGGCATGTTGGTTTTTTATGCCGACCAACTGAAAGATTATTTGAAAGAGAACTTACAGGTTAATGTTTTTTTTATTGATGATGCCAAGGAAGCAGACATTCTTCGATTACAAAATATGTTGGATAATGAAACCTTCGTTAAAGCCACAAATTATGTTGATAAAGAGGCAGCTAAAATATTAATGACTGAAGAATTGGGTGAAGATGCACACGAAGTTTTGGGTTTTAATCCTTTTCCAGCTTCACTTGATGTTCATGTTCATGCAAATTATGCACAGGTAGATAGCCTGAGCATTTTTAAAGAAAATATCGAGATTTTTCCATTTGTCAAGGAAGTGTCCTATCAGAAAGTAATTCTTGAAAATATTGACAAATATGTTCGAATTGGCGGATTGGCTATATTGGGTTTTACAACCATATTTTTTCTTATAGCATTAATTCTGATAAATAATACGATCAGATTAACACTGTATTCAAAACGATTTTTAATCAAAAGCATGCAGCTTGTTGGTGGCACTAAAGGTTTTATTCGTAAACCATTTATATACAAAGCTGTTACTTATGGCTTTATAGGAGGTGTTATTGCCAATTTAATGTTGGCAGGATTTATTTATGCATTTTCGAATTGGCTTCCATTTACAATAATGGGGAATCTGATTAATAATTTAATCCTTTCTGGCTCATTATTGGTATTGGGAGTATTTCTTACATTCATCAGCAGTTATTATTCTGTTCGCAAATATTTGCGAACGAAATTGGACGATTTATATTAAACAATAAAATAAATAAAATGGCTAAGGCTAAAGGTAAAAAAGTTGAAAAAGTTCCTCAGCAGGAAGCAGCACCTAAACAAGCTAAAGAGACTTTTGCGTTAGGAAAAGAAAACTATATTTTAATGGCAATTGGAGTTCTGATAATGGTGATTGGATACATACTAATGGCTGGTAAAGATGATATTTTTAGTTTTGGAAATACGAGTTTGCCGGTAATCATCGTGATATCAGGATTTGTTTTTGAATTCTATGCAATTTTAAAGAAACCCAAAAGCAACTCAGAGCAAGAGTAGTTGGCCTTAAAGGATTATCGTGGATTGGATACAAGCTCTTATTTTAGGTCTCGTTCAAGGACTTACTGAATTTCTCCCCGTTAGTAGTAGTGGACATATAGAATTGGGTAAAGCATTAATGGGTGTTGATGCTGAAAGAAGTTTGACTTTCACAATAGTTGTACATGGAGCTACTGTTTTAAGTACTATTGTTGTATTTCGTAAAGATCTTATCGATATTTTTAAAGGATTATTCAAATTCAAATGGAATTCAGAAACTGATTATACCACTAAGATTATTCTTTCCATGATTCCTGCTATATTGGTAGGCCTATTTTTAGAAGATCAGTTAAAACCATTTTTTGAAGGGAATGTCCTTTTGGTTGGTATTTTCTTGTTAGTAACTGCTGGTCTGTTGGCTATTACATATTATGCACCCAAAACAACGAAAGATATTAATTATCCTAAAGCCCTTTTAATTGGACTGGCTCAAGCAGCGGCTGTAATTCCTGGAATATCAAGATCAGGAGCTACCATTGCAACTGGTTTATTAGCAGGCATCGATAAGGAGAAAATTACTAAGTTTTCTTTTCTCATGGTTTTGATACCTATCATTGGTAAAAACCTTTTGGAAATGTTTAGTGGGGAATTAACTTCTGGTGCTGGTATCGATCCAATGGCACTATTAGTAGGTTTTATTGCGGCATTTGCATCAGGACTAGTTGCCTGCAAATTGATGATTGGCATTGTCAAAAAGGGTAAACTTATTTATTTTGCCGCTTACTGTTTGGTCATTGGACTTATCGCAATCCTATTTGGGTTAATCTAAATTTCGCCTCAAGAATTTGTTAGCTAAAAACAGCATATCCAACCTTATTGACTTTTCAGCTGGAGAAGTCATTCTAATTGATAAACAACAAGGTATTAGTAGTTTTACCATTATACGCATGCTTAAACGCATTGTACGTATAAAAAAGATAGGACATGCCGGAACTTTAGATCCTATGGCCACTGGTTTGGTGATACTGTGTACGGGGAAAATGACCAAGCAAATTGAACAATATCAAGGACAAGAAAAAACATACGAAGGAGTAATTACGCTTGGTGGAATAACACCTTCTTATGATGCTGAAACAGAGGTGTCAGAATCCTTTGATTATAGCAAAATAAAAATAGAGGATATAGAAACTGCCCGAAAGAGTTTTATTGGCGAAATTGAACAAATTCCTCCAATTTATTCAGCATTGAAAGTTGGTGGCGAACGCCTATATAAAAAAGCTAGAAAAGGTGAAAAGGTGGAGATTAAATCACGAAAGGTAGAGATTTATTCTTTTGATATATTGGATGTTAGTTTGCCTAAAGTAAGATTTAGGGTAAAATGTAGTAAGGGAACTTATATTCGTTCGCTTGCTTATGATTTTGGACGAGCTCTACAAAATGGGGCTTATTTAACAGAATTAAGGCGTACTTTTATAGGAGATTATGCTGTAAGCGATGCACTTTCGATTCAAGAATTTGAGGTAAAAATTGCAGCTGCTCAAGAGGTGATATTATAATGAGAGTATTTAGAAAAATATGTGAATATAAAGGAGTAATAAGTCCGGTTGTAACAATTGGCACTTTTGATGGTGTGCACAGAGGTCACAGACAGGTACTGCAACAGTTAAAGAATATCGCCAAAGAGCTTGATAAAGAAACTCTTGTTATTACCTTTTGGCCACATCCACGACAAATTCTAAGTCCATTGGATGACAGACCTAAGTTGTTAACTAATCTGGACAATAAAATAAAACATCTGCAAGAATTAGGGATTGACAATTTACTAATCATACCTTTTGATAAAGAATTTTCAAAGCAAAAACCAGATCAGTTTATAGAGGAATTAATCGTTAATCGAATTAAGGCAAGTGCTGTTGTGATAGGTTATGATCATCGTTTTGGTCAAAATAGAGCGGGTTCATTTTCTTATTTAAAGGAAAAAGCAGATATTCATAATTATCAGGTATTTGAAGTTTCTGCATTGCAAGTTGGAGGTCTTTCTGTGAGTTCTACAAAAATCAGGAAAGCCTTGAAAGAAGGAATGGTAAACAAAGCCAATGAGTATCTGGGCTATACATATTCTATTGAGGGCACTGTTATAAGTGGATTAAAATTAGGAACTAAACTCGATTTTCCAACTGCTAATATCAAACAGGTCGAAGATGAGAAGTTACTTCCCTTTGATGGTGTATATGTGGTGGAGGTTAAAGTAAATAATGAATTGCACTATGGAATGCTTAACAATGGTGTTAATCCAACCGTGCCTGAAAAGGGCAGATCTATTGAAGTTTTTATATTTGATTTTGAAGGGGATATTTACCAGCAAGCAATTGAAATTGGTTTTTTAATACGCTTACGCGATGAGATGTTTTTTCCTGATTTACAAAGCTTGAAAGCTCAATTGGAGATAGATAAAATGAATGCTTTGCGTTTTCTTCAGCAAATGAAATAAATGTATTAATGGCTGAGCATAATGAATTAGGGCGAAAAGGAGAAGAACTTGCTGCCAACTATTTGCAAGCAAAAGGCTATAAAATCTTACACAGAAATTGGATTTTTGAGAAAGATGAACTTGATATCGTTTGTTTATTCCAAAATACTATTGTTTTTGTCGAAGTAAAAACAAGAAGTTCCGATTCCTATGGACATCCTGAAGAAGCAGTTGGAAAAGCGAAGCAGGAAAAACTTCTTCGGATTATTGATACTTATTTAAATCAGTTTCAACTCGATTTGGAAATAAGGATTGATATTGTTTCCATAATACTTACTGCTAATGAGCAAAAAATATATCATATTGAAGATGCTGTAACTCCTTTTTTTGAAAATTAATTTTATCCCGCATAGAGAATTGAAAACTTATCTTTGCAAAAACAAAATGAAATGACGCAGGAAGAACTTAAAGATTTGCGTGAGCGCATACTAGCGCTGAGGAGGTATCTTTGACATCGACAATAAAGAAGTCAAAATACAGGAATTAGAAATCATTACACAAAATCCCAATTTTTGGAACAAAGCTAGCGATGCAGAAGAAGTGCTTCGTGAAATAAAAGGACTGAAACGATGGGTTGATAAATGGGGAGTTGTTAATTCCTCCATTGAGGATACAGAAGTTTTATATGAGTTTTTTCAGGAAGGCGAATCTGAGGAAACCGAAGTCAATAAATCCTTTAGTATTGCATCAAGGCAGTTAGCAAATCTGGAATTCTTAAAAATGCTTTCCAAGGAAGAGGATGTATTGGGAGCTGTCATAGAATTAAATTCAGGTGCAGGTGGAACAGAAAGTCAGGATTGGGTAGCGATGCTTTTGCGTATGTATAGTATGTGGGCTGACAAGCATAAATTCAAAGTATCACAAGTTCATGCAGTTACAGGAGAAGAAACTGGATTAAAATCAGTAACAATTGAAATCGAAGGTGATTATGCATTTGGATACCTCAAAGGAGAAAATGGTGTCCACAGATTGGTGCGAATTTCCCCCTTTGATAGTGGTAACCGCAGACATACTTCATTTGCTTCGGCCTATGTTTATCCTTTGGTAGACGATAGCATTCATATTGAAGTTAATATTGCTGACATTACTTGGGAGACCTTCCGAGCTAGTGGAGCAGGGGGGCAAAATGTAAATAAAGTCGAAACAGCTGTCCGGCTGATTCACAAACCAACGGATATTGTTCTGGAATGTCAGGAAGAACGCTCGCAGCAAAAGAATAAGGATAAGGCTATCAAATTATTGAAATCTCGTTTGTATGAAATGGAGATTCAGAAGAGAAATGAAGAAAGGGATGTGATTGAAGCTTCTAAAATGAAGATTGAATGGGGAGCACAAATTCGAAATTATGTGATGCATCCATATAAATTGGTCAAAGATTTACGCACGAATTTAGAAACCTCCAATGTTAATGCTGTAATGGATGGTGACCTGGATGATTTTATGAAGGAATTTTTGATGCAGAGTTAGTTCCCAAACAATATCTTTTCTTTAGTATGGAATTTTTTCAATTTCAAGTTGTCTGTCATTTTCAGAAATGAAGATAAAACAATGGTTGTAAATATCAACTCTCAAGTCATCCAGATTTTGATAGGTTTTTATTTTCTGAAGATCGCTTCCTGTTTTATGACACGTCCATAAACTGTGTTTCTTTTCAATGAAAGAATAGGTTACAATAACTAGTTTCTCAGATATTTCTCGTTTGGGGATTTCAAAATTATTTCTGATGATGTTTTGAGAATAGATGCTGGTATTATTGAAATCAATGGAAGCATCTATATCCAGATAATTTGATTCGAAAAAGAAACTAACAATGGCTTCTTCGTTTGCCAAATCAAATAGATAAGAAGTTGAATCTTTATCGATATTATAAATAGCAACATTCACAGTTGCAATACTGCTTTTTTCTTTATCCTTATCATTCATATAAATTAGGGTGTCACTAACACCACTATAATACAGATTAAAGGATCGTTCAAAATGATCTATTGTTTTGCGATTGTAGCCATTTCGGGGGCCACCATCTGCAAACAACGTTAAAGACAACAGGGTTAGGAATACGAGAAGTAAATTTTTCATTTTTTTAATAGTTTTGAATTTTTATTCAAATCTAGCCATTAATGTATGATTTTCAAATAAGAGGAGTTTTAATGATTATATAAGGGGTTAAATCATCTTTTTTTCATAATCCGGTTACTGATTTTATAATCCTTCGCATTCAAGCGAGAATGTTGGCATCATAAAATTCTTGAAATATTTCATTGCAAGCAAAGACCTTTCAAATAATTATTTCATATGTAACTAATGATGAATTTCCGAGTTGGTCTTACTGAAGAAAAATCTGGATTCTGCGCTTTCTTTTTTAAGATTAGCAATGGTTTGAAATCACGTTAAAAGCGCTTAGTCGTTCGTTAATCTGCCTTGATTATTTTCTTTGTAATTATTTGATCGTGCAACTTACAGGAAAGCATATATAATCCTGATGGGAAATGGCTGATATCAATTTGTTCGTAAGAACCAGATCGGTCGAGAATTAGTTTATTATTAATATCAAAAATTCTTATGTAATCGACTACTGCATGCTCTTCTTGAATGATATAGAGCTTTGAGCGAACAGGATTTGGATAAAGTTGTATCGATTTCTCATTATTTAACTCTTGTTCAACTCCACTTAAACCATTGAAAGTAATATGAAAGCTTAATAGTGATTGATCAAGGCTATCCTTATTATTGATGACCCGATATTGAATGTTTAATCCCCCATCGATGTCATACGACCAAACATGAAATCGAATAAAAGCAGTTGTATCATTTTCACCGTATTCGCCTACAAAATTACTTGTTTGAGGCCTGTCGTTCCAGCAATCTCCATTGAAACAGCTATGAACCAACCAGCGATTATCTACAGAATCGATAACTTTCTCCCATCTGTAATCATCGACTTCATGCGTACCTGTGTGAAACAGAATTTCAGTTTCAAGGTATAAATAATTGAGGCTTGTATTTAATTTTATTGTGTTTCCATTTGGAAATGTTAGCTGAGCAATTGAATTAAAACCCACTGAAAACAGTAAAATAGTGATGATAAAATAACTTTTCATTAAAGTAATTAATTACTAAATTAATTGAAATCAAATATAAGTCAAAATTATTGAATGGGCTAAGTGAATTCGTTTTAGGATAATTTGAAAATGTATAGAAATTATTTGGGATCAAGATCAATATCAAGTTTGGCTGTCATATCGCTCCCATATATTGAATCTGATTCAAATGTTACGGGAATGGTTTTATCATAATAGCTTCCGTTATTTTTTCCATCAACATCAGCTATTTCCATATCATAACTAGATTTAGGATAACTATCAAATGAAATACTGTAATTGCCAAACATATTCGTATAGGCTGTGTCGTTTTGCATAACTACACGTATTCCCTCTATAGCTTTATTTTTGTCAGATGATTTTATTTTGCCTTTTGCTTCAAACTTAACAATTTGAATAGCTCCATACATTGGCATAATCAAACCATTTGGGTCTGTATCTTTTTCGCACGAACTAAGCAAGCCCATCACCGATAAAATCAATGTTAGCATAGCAGAATAAGATTTTACTATTGATTTTTTTAGTAGTTTCATTTTAACCTTCTTATTTTCTGTTTAGCTTGGTATCAACCTGTCTTTCTGTATCAGATCCTGCCCATATACCATCTCTGAAGGTTGGATTGTCAAATTCAACTAAAGTATCCTTATCCAGATATCTGCCATTAATGGATCCATCAATATCATTGAACTGAATCAGGTAATCATGTTTTTCTGGAAAACTGTATATTTCTGCTGAGTAATGTCCCAGATGATCTGAGTAGGTTGTGTCCCAATTACTAAAAACAACTTGAATACCTTCAATTGCTTTTAAACTATCTGAAGAAAGGATTGTGCCTTTGGCAATAAATTTAGCCGATGGGCTTCCATATTCAACCGCTATTGAATTGCATGAGCTACCAATGCCTAAAATAGTTAATATCGCAGTTAAAAAAAGACTGTAATTTTTAAGAGCATGTAGTTTTATTTTCTTCATTGTTTTATGCTTTTAAATTGTCCCAAAAGAGATTGATGATGATATATTTTAAAGATGTAAATACCATTAGGAAGGTTGCTTACATCAATTAAGTTATTATTTTGCTTAATTGTATTTTTCATGACCTCTTTTCCCATACTATTATATACCAAAAGCTGATAAGGAGGCAGAAACATAGCTTCATTAATGCTAATGAAAATCGTATTTGAGCTTGGATTTGGGCCATAGCTTATATAAGCACTTTTATGTTCATCAATTCCAACGCATTGAATGAAATGAATTAAAGAAGTATCGCTTCCTGAACATCCATTGCTGTCAACAACCGTCAAGTAAACCTGAACATAGCCGGTATCATTTGGTTTTGTGAGCTTGAAAATACTATCCTGACTGTTATCGCTCCATAAATAAGATGGATAATCTGTGGGGCCAGAAATCTGATAGTTTGTGAATTTATTTAAGCAGAATTGGGTGTCGGCATCCAGTTTAAATTCAGGATTAGCTAGGAATTCTGTATGAATAGTATCGCTGAACCAACAACCCTTCTTACTTACCTGAATAATAAATGTGTCTTTTTCGTATTTGTTATTCGTGGCTTTATGATTATAAAAACGATCAGAAGAAAAATCCTGCCAGAGGTATGCATCAAAAACACCAGCATCCAATATAATGGAATCTGAAGCACAAGCAGATCTATCTGGCCCAATTGAATAGAAAAAACTAGTTGATTCATCAGCTCCTATATCGGGAGGATTGTTTCGTGTGTCTCCATCAATATCCAAATTCAATGAGCTTATGTAAACGCCTTTCATATTTAAGGAATCACTGAAGGTATGTAAGTTTGAATCGGTACAAAACTGTGGATAAACCGACAACGAACCACTAGCTTGTTGGCTGACAGTTTTAAGTTCTGTTAAATCCTTGATAAGTGTTCCATCAAAATCTCCAAGATTTGATCCGTTGAAATAATGGTTGTTATGGTCATTAACCATATTTTGTGCACCAGTCTGTAGAATTGTATAACCATTAGCTGAGTTAGCAAAAATGTTATTCTTTACAGTGCTGTACTTTCCGAATATATATGAAATACAAGCACTTCCAGTTGCGTAACCGGTGAGATGTACACTGTTGTGATAGATGTTAGTGAAATCAGAAGTTGTAATATTTATACCAACACACCAATTGTAGGTATTTTGGTAAATAAAGTTATTGCCAATTATTACCTCATCACCTAATGTTCCACTCGATTTGAATAATCGTATCCCGAAACTATTAATGCCAATATTAGACAAAGTAATGTTATTGTTTAATATTTTAGTCGAACCTGAGCAATTGTCAAATTTCAACCCACAATATCCGCTGGCATTAATTGTATTAATGATTGTATTTCCTTTTACATAAGCCTCTTTGTGATTTTTAAGATAAGATCCTGAAATACTTTGATTCACAAATACATTGTTCTCAATAAAAGTATTAATATCCGGTAGCTGTCCTCCCTGACACATACTAATTCCTTGCGATCCATTTAAGAATAAACTGTTCCGAATCATCATGTATTGATTAGAAGCACCATCGAGGCAAGGTGCAGAAACCAATGCATTTCCATCTACTTTCCCAATAAACTGGCAATTTAATAATTGGATGTTCATGCATCCTCTTCCAAACTCAACTATGCGACCGCTTGTCGTATCTGTGCCAAGGCTTAAATTTCGGAAAACAATATGTCGTGTATTTTCAAAAGCAACAGTATAAGCAATGCTATCAACAGTGGGTTTGAATGTAATTAATACACTAGAGCTATCTCCATCTGCAGATTCAAAAAAAACAGGACTGTATACTTCAGCACCCAGAATATAGGGAAAGTATAACTGTTCTTCATAAACACCTGGCGATATCTTAAAGAATACAGTATTAGAAATACCCTTATTAATAATGGCGTTTACGGCAGCCGACACGCTGGAATAATCTTCTGTGCCTGATTTTCCAATGGTATATGTTCCATATAATTGTGCAAATAAGCCATTGCTGAAGAATAGGGAAATGATTAGGGCAAAAAGGATATTTTTAAACTTCATGTTTAGTGAATTAGAACTTTGGTATAATAGAAATTACTTTGGTCTTGAATATGTAAAAAATAAACACCCGCTGCGATATTTGTCAGACGTAATTTTACAGTTGTTTCGTTGTATGGAATTTGTATTTTTTTGAAAATATGAATTTTACCATTTAGATCAAGCAAGCTAATACCAATTTCACCTGCAGATAAATTGACTGGTAAATATAAATGAATCCACTCCTGAGCGGGATTTGGATAAACGGTCAAATTATTTTCAAAGTGTGCATTAGGAATTGATAAACAGCTGTCTAAGCCAACACGTATTGTATCGTAATTAGTACATGTATTTAGTGAAACTTCAATCCAAATACCGATACTGTCAGCAGGGATATTACTGCTATCAATTGTTATTGAAGAAGAAGTATCGCCAGTACTCCACAACCAGGAATCAACATTTGGATTTGCATAAAGCTGAATAGACTGGTTTATACATATGCTGGTGTCATTCCCTAAATCAATGATTGGTAATTCTTTTGCCTGAATTTCAATGGTATCGAAGTTGGAACAATTATTTGAATCGGTTCCCATTAGCCAAATGCTGGAGTTATTATTTATCTGAACAACTGTTTGTGCAGAACTATCTCCATTACTCCATATATAGTTTAAATTTCCGTTTGCATTTAAATTGATAGGTTGATTCTTACAGATTGCGGTATCATTGCCTGCAAAAACATAGGGCAAACTGTATACTTCCAATTTTAAACTATCCGAAGAAGAACATCCTGAGGCATTGAAAACCTGAACGGAAATAAACTGTGATATACTGGCAGTGAAATCAATTGTTTTTGAGCTATCTCCTGTTATCCAAACGTATTGGATGCCTCCAAAAGCAGACAGTGAAATCTTTTCAGCTAAGCAACAGAATGTATCTGATCCGGCTTCTGCATAAGGTAATTGAAGAGCTGAAATAAAAACGCTATCGGTATTTCTACATCCTTCTGGAGATTGTGACGTCAGAATAAGCATTTGACTTTTGGAACATACAAGCTGAAGAATTTGCGTACTATCTCCTGTGCTCCAATAAAATGAATTCCCACCTGTTCCAGATAATCGAATGGTATCGTTCAGACATACAGCTGTATCATTGCCTGCAAATGTTGAAGGAATGGGATGAAATCGAAAGTTAAAAGTATCTCTATTCTTCCAACCGAATGTATCGCTTATGGTTAGCATATAAATACCAGAATCAATCAAAGTTAGCTGGTTTGAATTGCTTAAAGTGTCATTTTTGTTAATATTTTGCCAGTAATAAAATTGATTTAATTGTGGTGAAATAGTGATAGTAACTGAATCGCCTGCACAGGCAACAGTATCACGAATATTTGGGATTTTGGGTAAGTCTGCAACAACTATACTATCTAAATCAAAATAGTTCCTGTTCAAATTTTCTGAGACTATTTTGAATTTTAAATTGAGATAACTACCTGAGTATTTGGATACTGGTAATTGAATTTGTCTCATCTCATCTGTAGCAATATGATTGATACTATCCACAATCAGTAGAGTGTCGTAGTTCGATCCACAATTGGCAGATGCTAAAATAATGAGCGAATCATATGCGCCAATAGTCATGGCTGCAAACGGATATTCGTTGTGTACGATTCTGTATTGAAATAATAGATTTGACTTGTCTGAAATCGGGCCAATCTTTCTTTTAAAACTAGCTATCGCAACCGAATCGATTGCCCATATACTATTCGAAAGTGTCCATGAATTAACATTATGAGCGCCAGGGTAGGAAACCCACATGTTTTTAGTATTCCAGTTTTTTAGAGAGTCAGCTCCTTCGAAACTTTCAATTATGGGCAATTCAAGTGGATTAATGAAAGTAATGGCATATTGAAAAGTGTCATTTTGACGACATATGCTATCTTCATTAAAAGCAGTGTAGAACTTGAAAAAATAATCTCCTTCTGTTTTTGTGTTAATAAATCCAAGATTGATGGTGTCAGTTGTATTGGCTGCTAAAATGCGATGGAAAGTATCTCTTAAAATGATTTTACCCCAGGGGGCCTGTACCTCTGCAAAAACAGGAATATGAGTTTGACTAGCATAACCAAAGTTTTTGATGACAGCAACAACTGGACTATTCACTTCTCCGCAATGGGGTTTTATCGGACTTTGCAATTCTACAACACCCACATCAGACTCTGGTGGTACAAAAATTTGAATATCATCGATAAATACATTATCTCCCTCATTGTAATATTTATCTAATACCTGACTGGACGTTTGAAAAGCTATCTTAAATTCATCACCACAAAATGATGACAAATCAAAATAAAGAAGTTCAAAAGTATCCTTATTACTGTTTGGGTTAAAATCAGAAATGCCATTCATATCTGATAATTGAATGCTGTCATTGGCCAGAATTCTAAACCAATTCGACTTTAATCCATAGCTGTAGGTCATTCTCATTCGAAAACATAATCTGAGATATGTTTGGTTTTTTGCATCAATAATACAACTTGTTGCTTGGGTAAAATGTCTCCAGTTATTATGCCAAGCCTGATAAGTATTGGTAGAATTTCCTCCACCTACCCAACCAATATTTTGTGAACGACCTTGGCTATGCATTCCGAAATTACCCCGATATGCAGCCCTGTTATCAATTGATATGCGAGCTTCTGATTCATGTGTTAAATTGAAATAATCTGTATAGGATTTTTCAAAATCTTCCATGAATGGAAAACTTTGAATCGGATGTAAATTGTGCATTACAGCATGAATTAAATTGTTTCTTTCGTTTTGGTCAAATGAATCAATCATACTGATTTCCAAGGTGGAAAATCCATTCTGTGATAAATCAAAAAAAGAAGTAGAGGTGTAATAGAAAGAATCAAGAGAAATAATGGTATCGGTAATCATTTCTGTAAAACTATCAATTCCGGGAAGTTTGAAATGAACAAATAGCTTAGAACAAGATTGTAAGCCCTTGTTGATAATTAAGATTGATACATGCTGACTGTCTGATAAATGGCAGTTGCTATTTTTGTTCGGATACAGAAGTTGAATATCCTGATCATTTGATAATGGACTGAATTCATCTGCTCCAATATCAGGTGCAAGTGAGTCTCTGACAGTATTATCAATATCATTAGTTACTAATGCTAATTTAATTCCCTTGTTATTCAAGTAAATGGAATGAGTATGTAAATCTGATTTTGATATAAAATCAGGATCAAACGAAATAGAGGACTGATCGTATTTTGTATTGGCAATCCATTCATTTGTCAAGTATAAGCTATCATTATACCGAATACTATGTGAGGATGAGAAGTAGTTATTATAATTCAACTCAATGTTCATTGAATCCCAAGGATCGATAATTTCAAGACAAACACCTCCTGCACTATTGACAACATTGTTATTTATGAGTGAGGTAAAGTTACTTATAGGGGATATTAATACAGCCGTACTTAAATAGTAATCGCCTGTTAAATGAATGCTGTTGTGAAATGCATTGATATTTTCAGCGAACGCAAGTTGCAAGGCAGCCTGATTATAGTTATATACATTCACCGAATCGACAGCGTTTACACGAATGAAATTGTTAGCAATCAATGCTTTATTAGTGCTGTCTCCTTTACAATTATCGATGTTAATACCAAAACCACTAAAGCAAAAAGGAATATTGATTTTGTTTGAGGAAAGCTGAAAATTGCCATGGCATAGGTTTAGAAAAATGCCTGTAAAATAGTCATATCGGTTATTGAAAATGTAATTATTGTGAATAATGACATCTTTCTGATTGGAAAGATATATGGCCGAAGAATACTGATTGAGAAAGTAATTGTCTATAATAATAGTTCCTTTTTCATCACTCAAATTGCTGCCATGGTAATCCAATGCAACTAATCCATGCTTGAATAAATTGTTTTTGAATAAATTATTATGATCATTTCCATTGTATGCATTGGAGGAATAAACCAATGCCAAATCCGATGAGAAAGCAATGTTTTTAATAGGCGGAGCACGACCAATAATCTGATTTGAAATAAACTCATTGAAATTGGCCATTGCTTCAAGTTGGATTACTCGTGCATAAGTTGTTCCTCCACTTGTAATGCTTATGTGTTTGAAAGTTATGAAATCTGCACCTGACAAATGAAGCGTAAAATTCGCATAACCGCTTGTAGGTGAATGTGTTAAATTAACCGAAGCGGAGTCTTTATCAAAAGATTCAAATGTAATTCTGTTTGCTAATGAGGCTCCTGGGATTTCATGAATAACTACTTGTTCAGCATACGTGCCAGCTTTCACTTGTATTAATACAGAACCACTAATGCCCTGACTCTCTAATGAATCAATTGCTTCTGAAAAACTTGAGAAATTATCTGATAGGGAAGAACCAATTGTGTAAGTACCGTTCATTTGAGCATGAACAGTTAAACCAAAAATTAGCAGAATAATAGATAGTATGTGTTTGAAAGCTTTGATAATACAGGGCTTTGCACAAATTTAGAGAATATGGATGTATTCTGGTTATAAATTAGTGAAGCTTTTCGAGCGTAATGACCAAACCTTCTTTTCCTTTTTTGTGAAGTTTTTTAAGTTTTCGTTCAGCTTGTTGTCTATTATCGTATGGCCCTAAAATAAGTCGATATACGCGCAAACCTTTAACAATGCTGGCGTGTACCATTGGTTTTTGCTTGTATTCTTCTTCTATTCTCAGAATTTCATTAAACAAATTATCAATATAATGAAAAGAATAAACTTGAATTCCAAAGCCAATCCCCTGAATTTTATTTACATCAACTTCAAATAAATCTTTTGCATTAGGCGCTTGTTTAGCAATATCTTTTGATTTATCGTCTTTGATAATTTCAACTTCTACTTCAGCCGTTCCTGATACCAACATATTTAATTCAACTGCAGCCGCTTTTGTCAAATCAATTATTCTATTTTTTGCAAAAGGCCCTCTATCGTTAATCTTAACAATGACCGATTTCCCATTATCAATATTGGTCACTTTCACCATGGTGTTAAAAGGCAGGCTATTGTGGGCTGCAGTGAATTTTGAATTATCAAACACCTCACCACTAGCAGTTTTCCTCCCATTGAATTTGTCAGCATAATAAGAAGCCTGTCCTCGTTCTGTTTGAGCAAAAAGAAAATTCCCTAGTGAAGAGAATAAGACTAAAAATGTAATCAATTGCTTCATAGATGTTAATTTGCATCAAAAATAAACCACTTTGAAAGATCAAATTCATTAAGTTTTTCACAACAATAGAAATGAAAGCAATTTTAACTGGAACATTATTTATTATTTTCCTTAACAGTTTCGCACAGAATAGTTATATGGAAATCATAGAGGCAGAAAGAGATACAATCAATATGGAGTTTTCTGATCCTGAAACCTCCATTTTAAAAGAAGAGGATTTAAAGTTGTTTTCAGGTTTAAAGTTTTATCCGCCAAATGAAAACTATAAAGTAGAAGCCGTTTTTAAGAAAATTAAAAATGGAAAAGAATTCAAAATGAAAACAAGTACAGATCGTTTGCCTGTTTATTATCCTTATGGCAAACTAAAATTTAGCATTGATGGAAATAAATACAAACTAACGCTTTACAAGAACGCGAATGCTAAACCCGAATATGCTGATTATCTATTTCTACCATTTACTGATCTGACAAATGATGATGACACCTATGGTGGAGGACGATATTTGGATATGGAAATACAGGATTTAGAAAATCCTGTTATCGATTTTAATCAGTGTTACAACCCATATTGTGCATATAACGACAGATATTCTTGTCCTATTCCTCCTGAAGAGAATTTCTTAAACCTAAGAATTGAAGCAGGGGTGAAGAAATTCAAAAATCACTAAAAACAAAATACCCTTTTTCTAGAAAAATTCGTTAATCAAAATTTGGCAGTTAATAATTTATTTTTAAATTTGACCAACTGGTTAAACCGTTTAATTAAACTCAATAGTTAATCTTATTGGTTAAAAGCATGTCAAGTCTTACAGAAACAGAACTAAAAATACTAAATGCAGCAAAAAAAGTGTTTGTTGCAAAAGGTATGAGTGGTGCAAGAATGCAAGAAATTGCTGATGAGGCAGGAATTAATAAATCTTTACTTCATTATTATTTCAGAACAAAAGAAAAGCTATTTGAAGCGGTATTCAAATCCTCACTAGGTGAATTTTTCCCGAAAATAATTGGCGGGATGCTTTCAGATGATTCGTTGGAGGAGAAGATTAAATTATTTGTGAAAGAATACTCTCAGGTTCTAAAAGATAATCCCTATTTACCAACATTTATATTGAGTGAAGTAAATAGAAATCCTGAAACTATCCTTCAATATTTCAAACAGAATATCGGTATGTTGAAAAATTCAGGTATGCCTGCATTTCAACTTAAGACAACGGAACTTGCTAAATCAGGTGAAATAAATGACATTAATCCTTTGGATTTAATTCTAAACATGATTGGGATGATATTGTTTCCTGTATTAGCCAAACCAATTCTTAAAGAAGTTCTGTTTGATGGAAATGAACAAGCTTTTGACGCATTTATGCGTAAGCGAGAAGAACATATTTCATCATTTATTATTAATTCAATTAAAAAGTCATGAAGAGGATACTTTTAATTTCGTTTTTGACTCTTTTCTTAATTGATGCAAATGCTCAGGAAAGTGTAAAATTATACGATTGTTTACTTGCTGCTGAGAAAGTATTTCCAGGCGTAAAAGCACCTGAATACTACAAGCAAATCAATGACTTAAAACAAAAGTTATATAGAGCATATTGGTATCCTCAAATCGGATTAAATGCACAAGCTACCTATCAGTCAGACGTAACTGCAATAGACTTGAGTGGTTTGCCTTTTACAGTGGATGTGCCTAGTCCAACAAAAGATCAGTATAAAGCGACAATTGATGTGAATCAAGTGATTTGGGATGGAGGTGCATCAAAAAAGCTGCAGGAACTTTCTACTTTGGAGATGACTCTTAATGCACAAGAGAATAGTATACAGCTATATAAATACAAAGAGAATATCTGCAATCTCTACTTAAATATAGCTTTGCTGCAACAACAGGAAAGGGTAATTGAATTAGGGAAGACTACACTTCGGGAACAGCAAAAGAAACTCGAATCAGGGGTGAAGAATGGTATTATTTTACCTTCACAACTAGATTATATTAAAGCTGAATTATTGGAGCTTGAAAAATCGCATTTAGTAATTTTTTATCAGCAAGAAGCGCTTATTAAAAGTCTAAATTTATTGACAGATTTGCAACTATCTATTAATGATAAGTTTGACGATATCTATTATCCAGTTAAAAGAGGTGTCAGAGGGCGACCCGAAATCCGAAGCTTTAACATACAGGAGAGTTTAATCGATAAGAAAGCTGAATTAAGTAAAACGAAAAGAATACCTAAAGTTTATGCTTTTGGACAAATAGGCTATGGCAAACCCGGCTTAAATTTTTTGAATGATGAATTCAGCGAGTTTTACATTGTTGGAGCTGCACTCAGTTGGAATATTTGGGATTGGAACCAAAATAAAAATGAAAGAGAAGCCCTTATCATGCAAAAGCAACTGATCCGAATTCGAGAGTCCAGTTTTAATCAAATTACAGCAATTGAATTAGAAAATCAAAATACAAATGCTGAAATGTATGAAGATTTGATTGCAAACGATATCGAGATCATTGCCTTTAGAGAAAAGATAAGTAAAACAGCTTCAAAGCAATTGGAAGAGGGTATAATCACTTCAAGCGAATATGTTAAGGTATTTAATGAAGAAAAAGCTGCACGCTTGAGCTTGGAAATAAATAAGGTGAAAGAGCAGCAAACTGTTTTAAAACGCGAAATCCTTTTGGGTAATTTATAATTAGGAAGTATGAGAAAGCTAATATTAATAGTTCTGGTAACATCAGTTTTTATTTCTTGTAATAGAAATCAAGATAAAGCAGATGCCTATGGAAATTTTGAAGGAAATGATGTAATTATTTCTGCTGAAAGCTCGGGGCAACTCATTGAATGGCAAGTTAATGAGGGATCAGTCTTGAAAAAAAATCAGATAATAGGATTGATTGATACTTTATCAATTTCTTTGCAAATTGAGCAACTTCATGCAAAGAAAATTGCTGTATTGAGCAATCAGGCTAAAATTCAATCGCAGGCAGCAGTTAGCGAAGAGCAATTGATTAATTTACTTATCGAGCAAAATCGAATTACGAAGTTGTTGAATGATGGAGCTGCTACCAAACAGCAATTTGACAATATTGATGGACAAATCAATGTAGTACACAAGCAAATTGCTTCAATCAAAACACAAATTAGAATCATTGAAGAAGAGGCAAAAGTTCTTGATAAACAGATGGGATTATTGCTATTACAGAAAGAAAAGTGCAGCATAATCAATCCCATGAAAGCTACTGTTTTAAACACATTTGTAAAACAGAATGAAATGGTTATGATTGGAAAACCGCTCTATAAAATTGCAAATTTAAATGAGATGCATTTACGGGTTTATGTAGGTGCTAAACAGCTTGCATCTGTTGAGCTTGGACATGAAGCAGAAGTGCTGGTAGATAACACTGATGGAGGTTTAGATTCCTATACTGGAAAAGTCAGTTGGATTTCTGAACAAGCTGAGTTTACACCGAAAGTAATTCAAACGAAAGAAGAGCGAGTGAATTTAGTTTATGCGGTTAAACTAATTGTTAAAAATGATGGCAAGTTGAAAATTGGAATGCCTGCAGAAGTAAATTTTTAGTCCTTTTTAAGCATGAACAATCCAAATCTTTTAGCCGTTCAAATCAGTAATCTTTCTCGATCTTTTGGTCAGGTGAAGGCGCTTGACATGCTCAGTTTTCAAATTGAAAAAGGAGAATTGTTTGGTTTTATTGGCCCCGATGGAGCAGGAAAAACAACCTTATTTCGAATTATTACTTCTCTATTGCTTCCAGACGAAGGTTCTGCTCGTGTTTTTGACTACGATGTGGTTAAGGATTTTAAGGAAATTCGAAAAATCACTGGCTATATGCCGGGGCGTTTCTCTCTCTATCATGACTTAACAGTTGAAGAAAACCTGAATTTTTATGCAAGTATTTTTGGAACTTCGATAGAAGAAAATTACGATCTGATAAAAGATATTTATTCGGCTATTGAGCCATTTAAAAAACGTAGGGCTGGTAAGCTATCAGGAGGAATGAAACAAAAGCTTGCCTTATCTTGTGCGCTGATTCATAAACCTGAAATCCTGATTTTAGATGAGCCAACAACGGGTGTTGATGCAGTATCTCGAGTTGAGTTTTGGGAGATGCTCAGACACCTTAAAACAATGGGAATTACCATATTAGTTTCTACACCCTATATGGATGAAGCCAGCCTTTGCGATCGTGTAGCACTGATGCAGAAAGGACAAATTTTAAGCATTGATAAACCGAAAGCGATTACAGGAAACTTCAAGAAAGAAATTGCAGCAATTCGTTCAAATAATGTTTATCAACTCATCAAAGACTTAAGAGCCTATCAAAAAACAGAAAGTGTTTATGCATTTGGACAAGATGTTCATTTTATTGAGAAAGGAGGGATGATAAATAAAAAAGAATTGGAGGAATATTTAAAACAAATGAACCATAAACAAATTGAGATAAAAAATATTGCTGCAGGAATTGAGGATTGCTTTATGGATTTAATGAAGGAAGAATGAAGATGATTCGTGAAATTAATAATGTTAGCGTCATTGCGAGCGAAGCGAAGCAATCCAATCTTTTCATAAATAGAGATTGCTTCATTCGTACCTCATTCGCAATGACGAATTAGATATTTAATTATGCAAAAACCAAACATCATAGAAGTTAAAAACCTTGTCAAGAAATTCGGAAGCTTTGTGGCTAATGATAATCTGAACTTTGAAGTGAAGGAAGGGGAGATCTTTGGATTTTTAGGAGCTAATGGTGCAGGAAAAACAACAGCTATGCGAATATTATGTGGTTTGTCGTTTCCCACATCCGGAGATATTAAAATTGCAGGTTATGATATTTACAAGGATAGAGAAAAGATCAAACGCAACATTGGCTATATGAGCCAAAAGTTTTCGCTTTATCCCAATTTAACGATCAAAGAGAATATCACTTTTTTTGGAGGAATTTATGGATTGAGCAAAGCAGATATCAAATCAAGGATGCATAATTTGTTGGAACAACTTCAGTTTTCGCATGCAGCAAATAAGCTGATTCGGGATATTCCTTTAGGTTGGATGCAGAAGCTGGCTTTTTCAGTGGCGATTTTTCATCAGCCTAAAATTGCATTTTTAGATGAACCTACTGGAGGAGTTGATCCGATAACAAGAAGGCAGTTTTGGGAAATGATATATGAGGCTGCAGCGCAAGGAATTACCATATTTGTTACTACCCATTATATGGATGAAGCAGAGTATTGTGATCGGGTTTCCATCATGGTCGATGGACGAATTGAAGCACTGGACACGCCACAATTGTTGAAAGAAAAATACGAGGCAGATAGCATGAATGATGTTTTTTTAAAACTAGCTAGAATTCAAATGCATGAATCGGTTTAAAGGTTTTGTCATAAAAGAATTCTTTCACATACTGAGAGATCCAAGGACATTGCTCATCCTGATTGGAATTCCTGTGGCTCAAATCATGATTTTTGGTTTTGTTATTTCAAACGATATTAAAGATGTGCATATTGCTATTTATGATCAATCGAATGATGAAGTTACAAGAGAAATTACCAATAAAATTATTTCTTCTGGCTATTTCATATTAGACGAACCCATTACGCATCACAACCAAATCGAGAAAAGATTTAAAAGAGGAATTGTACGGGAAGTGATTGTTTTTGAGCAAGATTTTGCAGAGAAACTTGAAAGAGAGGGTAATGCTGATTTGCAAATTATTGCCGATGCTTCAGATGCCAATACGGCAAATCTGATAAGCAATTTCACACAGGCAATTGTCAGCGATTATTTAAGAAAACTCAACGTGAATAGCCAGGTTCCATTAAAAATTGAAACCGAAGCTCGTATGCTATTCAACGAAGAAATGAAAGGAGTTTATATGTTTGTGCCGGGAACAATGGCTCTTATTCTGATGCTTATTTCCACCATGATGACTTCCATCTCTATAGCCAAAGAAAAAGAATTTGGAACCATGGAAGTATTGTTGGTTTCCCCATTAAAACCTATTCAGATTATCATAGGTAAAGTAGCACCTTATGTTGCCTTGGCTTTTTTGGATGCCGTATTAATTTTAATAATGGGAATTTATGTATTTAAAATGCCATTATTAGGAAGCACCCTTTTACTTCTATTAGCAAGTTTGCTATACATACTCATGGCTTTATCGTTAGGGATATTGATTTCAACTATCGTTAAAACACAACAAGTCGCCATGTTTATTTCGCTAATAGGCTTGTTGCTTCCAACCATGTTGCTTTCAGGCTTTATTTTTCCAATTGAAAACATGCCTTTAGTATTGCAATGGGTAGCCAATATCTTACCTTTTAAATACTTTATTGTCATGATCAAGGATATAATGCTGAAAGGAGTTGGAATGGCCTATATCTGGAAAGAAGTTTTAATACTAATTGGTTTTACGGTGTTCTTTATAGTTGTAAGTGTCAAAAAATTCAAACTGCGTCTGGAATAGTGAAAACAATATTATACATATTGCGTAAAGAGTTTATTCAGGTTTTTCGAGATAAAACCATGCTCCCCATGATCTTTTTCATGCCCATAGTGCAATTGATTATTTTGGTAAATGCAGCTACTTTTGATATGAAACGCATTGATATGGTGGTTGTAGACAAGGATCTTAGTTCCAGTTCGCGAGAATTGGTGAATAAGTTTGTTGGATCAGAATTTTATCATATAACAGATTACAGTTTTTCACTAAAGGAAGCTGAAGATTTGGTGCTGCACCGAAAGGCTGATGTTATCTTGCATATACATAAAGGATTTGAACGTGATTTAATTGTTGAAAACAATGGTAAGCTGCAGTTGTTGGTTAATGCCATCAATAGCACGGTAGCCGGATTAATTAATGCTTATACTGGAACAATCATCCAGTCGTATAATCAAAATTTGAGAGCTGAAATGATTAATATATTGCAGCCTCAGCGAATGAAGCAAATTAGTATAACTACCTCATTTTGGTACAACCCGGAAATGAATTATAAAACCTTTATGTTGCCTGGTATATTGGTTATTTTAGTTACTGCCATTGGAATGATATTAACAGCCATTAATTTAGTCAGGGAAAAAGAAATGGGCACTATTGAGCAAATTAATGTAACACCCATTCGTAAACATCATTTTATTATTGGCAAGCTGTTGCCTTTCTGGTTTATCGCTCTTTTCGAATTGGCTTTTGGATTGGTCATTGGAAAGTTACTTTATCAGATACCTTTTGTGGGAAGTATCGCATTGCTTTTCTTATTTGCCTCTATCTATATATTGGTTGCACTGGGAGTTGGCTTATTGATTTCAACTTTAGCCAATAGTCAGCAGCAAGTAATGTTTATTGCTTTCTTCTTCCTGATTGTATTCATCCTTATGTCAGGAATATTTACACCCGTTGAGAGTATGCCACATTGGGCACAGAAAATCAACATCATCAATCCATTTTCCTATTTCATGAAGGCTATCCGTATGATTATGCTGAAAGGTTCGGGATTCTTTGATGTATTGAAGGAAATGATCTCTTTGTCTATTTATGCTGTGGTGGTTTTAAGTTTAGCTGTTTGGAGGTATCGAAAGGTAGCCTGATTTTAAAGACATCAATCTGCAGCTAAATTCAAACTAATTCCTGTAGTGATTAAATATCCACTCAAATCCTTAAATTGAAATGCGTGTTTCTGGTAATAATCATATGTTAGGTTGATGGAAAAAGCAAAAGTTTCAGAAAATCTCTTTCTGTATCCAAGCGATAAAATGAGTCCAAAATTGTCAGCCTGCATCTTTTCAAAACTTTCGTTTACAAGATTATAAGACAAGCCACTTTGTATGATAATGAAATTATTATCTGTAATCTTTAAAGGGATTTCAATTCCAAATGCCAACTGCTTTTTTCTTAAAATTAATAAGCTGTCGTTTGGTGTGAATGCTTGAAAAAGTGTATCCACTTTGGCTTGTGTATGCGAAAACTTTAGCCAAGGAAAAGCGCCTCCATTCATATCTCCAAAAGTGGTGCCTATGTTCCAATTGAAAGTTGACTTTGTTTGATAATATGATTGAAAATAGTTGCTTTGAGGAAAAAATACGCCAATTCCCAGATTTAAATCAATACGTGGTATAGTTTCTTTTTCAACTTGACCAAAAAGAAAATTTGAAAATGAGCTTATAATTATCAGTGAAAATATAAATAGTTTTAGTGTCTTTTTCATATGAGGATTTAAGTAGTTATAAAGTTTGTCATATTAATTCAGGTACAATTTACATGTTTTATATAGGTCATTCTTATTCGAAAATCTCAAATTCAGCTAATTGTTTATTAAATTCTTTACCCAGTTTAAATTAGGATATTGGATTTTTAAATCTTTAAATAGCATTTCATCATAAATTGGCATATTCAAATTATTTATTTCAGTCTGCATCCATTTTTGCAAATCATTTTTTGCAACACTTACAGTCTCAATTGTTATTTTTTCAGCATGTTTGTTGATTACTTTAAGTATTGAAAAACTATAATCACTTTCTATAATTTCAGGGTAGATCTGATTTAATTCAAGTGAGTTGGCAATTTGAAAAATACCCTGTTCAGCCGTTATTGTATCTACAACATATTGCAGCAAAGAGTCTGAGGCTATCAGCTCATATGAGCTTCCGGTTTGTGCCTGTTGAAAAGCTTTTTGAATAGCTCCTATAGGCAGTACATGGAATTCTTTTTTTAAATAAAAATACTGATTTAACTTTTGTGTAACAACAATAGGCCGAAAGAAAAGCTGATTCAATGAGTTTGTATCCTCTTCAAAAATGTTTTGAATTTGAGTTAACAATTCAGGAGCTTTTGAGCTAGCGAATGTGTGGTTTTTTAATTCTTGTAATTCATAAGCTAAAATGTCTAAATTTTGTTTTCTTAAAAGTGCATATTCAATCATTTCATTGGTCAACATAACACATGCTTGTAGTCTATTAATTGAATTGTTTCCATAGACTTTTTCAATTGCTACTTTATAATCAATGTCACGTTCAGAAATTGATAGATCCTCAATTTTCAGGATTATTTTTGAATCAGTTAATTCTTTTTCATTCTCTTTCTTATTGTTTGAATTACACGAAAGGAATAGGAAAGCTAATAATGCAATGCTTACTATATTTTTCATTCGGCTAAAATAAAAAGACCTCCCTAAACAGGAGGTCTCCAGAAATAATTTTTCCATTTAATTCTTACGGTGAATATAAAAGAAATTTGGATTCATTTCATAAACGGTTGTTAAATAACTTGGTGATGTAGTACCTCCCCCAATTGCGTAAATTTTATTATTGCAAAGTGTAGCTCCAAACATTTGTAAACCTCCGGGCATCTCAGTACTTGCGCCCCAGCTATTGATTTTGGGATCATAAACTTCGTTGATGTCATAAACAACAGATCCATTATCATTAATGCCCCCAATTGCATAAATTTTATCCTCCAGTACTACACATTCATGGTTCATTCGGCTCGATGGCATTTCTTTTTTGGATACCCATGTGTTGGTCGTGGGATCATACATTTCATTTTTATCAGAATTGTATGATCCAGTTTTTCCTCCAATTGCATAAATATTACCATCATGAGCTACACAAATTACTGTATATCTTCCGGTTGGAATGGATGCTTTTGTTGACCAAGAATTGGTAAACGGATTATACATCTCATTCTTTGTTAATGTAGAACCTGTATTTGATTGACCACTGATAATATATATTTTATTATCGACTACCGCACAACCATAAAGTGTTCGAGCTGTTGGCATAGCTGCATTGGTCGTCCAATTATTAGAAGTTGGATCATATGATTCATTCACACTTAGTTTTGAGGTATTGTTTCCGCCAATCACATAAATCTTATTATTGATTACTGCTGCTTTTACACCTTGTCTTTTTGTGTTCATAGAGGCTTTCGTAGTCCATGTGTTTGTCACGGGATCATACATTTCGTTGACTGACAGATCGCCAGAACTATTTCTGCCACCAATTACATATATTTTATTGTTTACAGTTGCAACAGCGCAAAACCGTCTGGCTGTGGTCATATTAGCTTTTGTATCCCAAGTTGGTATCCCATCCAAATGTGTGCCTGCATAAGTGTAACCTGCCGGTGGAGTGAAATCTTGAGTCATGATGCAAGCTCCTGATGGCAATGCTGTGCCCGATGATTGAGAAGGCAAAACAACATAATTCCCCTTACTTAGAAATAATGTGTCGGTAGAAATACTTAAAAGTTGCAATTCATTCTGATCGTCTGTATCAATTTTTACCTGATTTCCATCACTAATTCCTAAACTATCTCCATTTAACTGAAGAATTTGCAATTCGTTAGTTGAATCTGCATCTGCATCATCAATTTCATCCGGTAAAGTAATGGTGTTCCCATCGCTGATTGTCAACTCATGATTTGTTATGGCCAAGGTTTGCAATTCATTTGTTTTATCAGCATCAGCATCTTCAACTTCATCGGTAACGCTACCTCCTCCATTTGAGAGTTCAATATTATTTCCTGTTTTGGAAATAGTTTGCAATTCATTGGTAGAACTTGTATCGCCTCCAGTAGAATTTCCTGCACTTTTAGCATACAGGGCAAAGGGTACCGACAACAATTGACTACTTCCCATGAGAACGAAATTTGTTCCTCCGGCAATGTCAATTTCTATTTTCGTAAAATAGGTGTCACTACTCCAATCAATTGTTTTAAAATCTCCTGCTGTAACAGTTCCTTTACCAATTTGTAAATTAATTAAGCCAAAGCCGTTTGCTGTTGGCTGATGCAATTCCGAATAAACAGCAAATCCAGTAGCAGATCCTTTTAATAGTGATATTTTCACGGAAACACTCTGATTTTTAACAACTATCCCGCTGGCATCTCTAACAATAGCCTGATAGTTGAACGCTTCGGGACTTTGTGAATAAGCAACACTAAACAAAGTGCAAATGGCAATAATCGATAGTATAGTCTTTTTCATTTAATTGTGTTTTATTAGTTGATAGCTGCTAAGTAATTCCTGGTTTTGGGAATGGATAGTTATTAAATAAGTACTAGCTGCTAAATTTTTTAAATTGATGGTAATTTCATTTGCTGAAAAATCCTCCAGAATAATCAAATTACCTTGTAAATCAAATATCCTTATTTCCCTCTTTTGTGGATTTAGTGAATTGGCTCTAATCTTAACAAAATCGGATGCAGGATTTGGGTAAACATCAAAATCGAATGTAAAATTATTCAATTCGCTAATTGACACGATGGAATAATTTGGTTGATGAAAACCTTGTGTTAGGACAACACTTGCATTGGATTCTGTTTCAATAATTGTTTCTCCAATGGTCCATGATATAGTTGCTGTGGCATTTGAAAAATGATTTCCAGAGGAAGATATAATTTCAGGGCCATTAGTTTGCGCTATTGAATATTGAAAAAACAAAGTGACAAGTAAAACTAGGAACCCTGTTTTTTTTAGCTTTATGTCTGATGAATCCTGAAAATGAGAAAACAGATGTAATTTATTCATGAAAGAAAAGTTTAATGAATTAGAAGTGTAAATTTAACAAATTAAAACAATAGCGTCCTAAACGATTAAAAAAAAGAGGGGCAGAATTAAAGTATCTCAAATACCTTTGAGTTGCACAACAAAAACACCGCCCCTAATGACAAATATAAATTTATTCTCACAAAT
>Ga0233431_1002191_pt1 | contig 28734 bp, 26 predicted proteins | sample SI_118_April2016_FD_179867 | JGI IMG/M metagenome (GOLD analysis project Ga0233431, IMG submission 179867) | Seawater microbial communities from Saanich Inlet, British Columbia, Canada - SI_118_April2016_200_MG | ecosystem: Environmental > Aquatic > Marine > Inlet | place: Canada: British...
TGGCCACTCTGCTGGCCAAACAGTGGCACACGTCCATGTTCACCTGATACCACGACGAGACGACGATATGGATGATCCTCGTGGCGGAGTTCGTGGGGTGATACCAGACATGCGTATATATTAATCTCTGCTTCCCGAACAATATGGGAACATCAGGCGCTGGCCATGTGCCTTTCATGTGACATGGACAAAGCAGCACTCGCCGGGACCAGATGGATTTATCCAATATAACAACGGCTTAGACGAGACGGAGTCGGCACACGCCATTTTTCGGTTTCCGGACAGCAAAAAGCCCGCAACCTATTGAGGTTGCGGGCTTTTTATGGTTGCGGGGGTAGGATTTGAACCTACGGCCTTCAGGTTATGAGCCGGATAAGCTATATGCTAACTATTTGATAACAAATAGATATTTTTTATATGTAAAAAAAATGTGTAAGAAAATGTGTAAATATTCCGGCCTTGATTGCACAGTTTCCTGAACTGTCTTGCCAGGGTCAAACACTCCAAGGGGCATTGACACGTTAAGTGTCTGGCCCAGGCGGTCAGATGTCGCTACCGTCACCGAATGGTTCCTATCTCCTTCAAGCGACATCGCTTTCCGCCTGCGGTCATCCAGCATCCGGTGTGGCTGTACGCCCGGTTCACACTGTCGTTCCGTGATTTCGAAGAGTTTCTGGCCGAACGGGGCATCGACGTTTCAAACGAGACGGTACGGCGTTGGTTCGTGAAATTCGGCCGGTTGATCGCCAACAATCTTCGACGCACCCGTCCACGTCCGAGCGCCCGGTGGCATCTTGAACCTGTTCAAGTACTGCCGGACGAGTACCAGGTCAGCTACCTGCTTGTGGCGCACGATCTGGCGACAACGCACTACCTCGCCGACCACGTTGCGGTGATGTATCTCGGGTCCGTGGTCGAGATGGGACCTTCAGAGGCGATATTCGGGGACCCAAAACATCCCTATACGCAGGCCCTATTCTCCGCGACGTTGCCTCTCCGTCCTGATAGTGATCAGAACGAAATCATCCTGCAAGGCGAGGTTCCCTCGCCGCTCGATCCGCCGAGCGGATGCACCTTCCCTCCGCGTTGCCATCGCAAGCTTGGTCCGATCTGCGAGCGCGAGGAGCCGGTCAGGAAAGCTTGGTTCAGCACCAGTTAAGTTGTCAACGCCGTTTCAGGCCCTGCGTGGCGACCGTCTTGAAGACTACCGCCACGCGCCCGATGGCCACGTCCTACTGACCCGCATCCGTTTGTTGCGAACCCACTGGAAGGAAATCCCCACCGCTTCCGGGCTCAGATCACGGCCGTCCGTCGCCGTGGAGGGGCAAGCAAAGGGGCACGATGTCGTCCAATGCCCGCTGCTCGGGATCGCGCCCGGGCACAGCCGCAGCCGTCCGACGCTGCGCCACCTCAAGAGCATGGCCGGCTTCGTCTCGGTCCAGGGTAAGGACGCGGCCCTGCTCTACAACCCGCACGCCGTCCACGTAAACGTCCCGTACGGCCCGATCGGCGGCCGCATATACCAAACTGCGAAGGGGATCGCGGATTGGCCGCATCGAGGGATGTCGGAGGTCTATTAGCACAATATCCGCCTTGCACCCGGGCGCCAACCTGCCGAGGTCGGGACGACCGAGCGCCCTTGCACCCCCGACCGTGGCGCAGCCGAAAACATCCTCAGTACTCATGCAATGACGCGTTCCCGACGCTACCCGGGCGAGGATCTCAGCCCACCGCATCTCCTCGAGAAGGTTGTGAGGATGAGTGTCCGTCCCCATACCGATGTTGATTCCAGCCCGAAGGTAACGACCAAGATCGTGCATGAGCGTACCGTCACGGGCGAATACCGTGGGCGCGTGGGCCACTGACGTCTTGGTCGCGGCGAGGAGGCCTAGATCGTTACGAGTCGGCCACATCATCCATGGGTGCTCGTCGGTGAAGACCGCATGACCGATCACCGTGTGCTCCGAAAGAACGCCGATGCTATGAAGCCATTCGATGGGGGTCATGTTGTTGCGCCGCGTCATGCCGTTGAATTCGGCGTAGCTCTGCGCCGCGTGGATGTGCAGGGGGCGACCAGTGTCCTTGGCGCAGGCGATGCTCTCGCGCAGGAGTTCCTCGGTGCAGGTGTCGACCTGAGCCGGCGCAACCATCGAAGTGAACCGTCCGCAGGGATGGCGGTCAGCCTCGTCCATCACCTCGATCGCCTCAGCAAACGCCCCGCGGCCGCCGTCGGAGGACCATTCGTACTTTATCTCCTGGCCGGTATCAGTGTACCAGTGGGCCGAGCGGTACATCGGCCCGACGCACGCGCGTATCCCGCTCTGCTCCAAAATGCCGAGCCAACCCGCATACGCATGTGACAGGTCGAGAATGGTCGTGACGCCGCCGGCCAGAAGCTCCGCCAACACGAAGGCAGCATTCGCCAATTGCGCCTCCCCGTCGGGCTCGAACGATTGGCGGAACAAGTGCCGACTACTATGGAACAGGCGCGGGTTGCCATATTCCTCGGTGTACCCTCGGGAGATGGCATGCGATGAGGGATGGCAATGGATGTTGATGAGCCCCGGCATTGCCATGAGACCGGCGCCGTCGATCTCCTCGTCATGCGGGCCCGGATACCGTTTCCCAACATGTACGATCTCGTTGCCCGTGAAAGCCACGTCTGCGTCCCGGACGTAGATATGGCGCTGGCTCCGCTCGTCCCAAGCCACGAGCCAGTCCGCCTTGCGAATACATGTCGTCTTGGTCATTTTCCCCTCCACATCGGAACCGCGCACGGGACGAAAGGCCCCGGTCCAGCGATCGCTGTCGTCCGCCTCATGACTCAGCCCCCAAGATCATCCGGAACCACGCCTCCGCTCGCACAGGCTTTTGATCTTTCGGCTGGAGCGATGTTCGTTGGCATAGGCATAGATCTGAAGGCGTTGTCATGTATGGACTATTTGAAGCAAGTATTTTCTCGTAATTCTTTAGGGTATTGATAATGCCCTCTCGACGTGACGGGTCAAGGATCGCGGACGACGTAGTTACTCGCGGCCTCCCATGACGCCGCCACCTTGTCTCCATGGCGGAGATCGTCAACAACATCTGCTCCGCCCCCGGCTTGCCGCTGAGCGACCAACGGCTGCCCGTTTTCGAAGGTCATGTAATAGAAGGTGTTCGAGCCCTTATAGACGACTTGATCAACCTTGGCCGTCACGCCGTTGAGGTTGTCCGCCTGCGGCATGGCATGATGGAGCCAGATCTTTTCCGGCCGCACCGCGACGGTCACCATGTCCCCCTGGGCAACGTCATAATCGGGTCTAGGAGCGTTCAGGACGGTCCCATCCGACGTCCGTATTTGCAGCCATCCGTCGGCGAAGGTATCGACCGTGCCGGTAAAGAAGTTCGAGGTGCCGATAAAGTCCGCCACGAATCGGGAGACCGGCCGCTCATAGATATCGCTCGGTGCACCGTACTGCTCGATACGCCCCTCCCGCATGACAGCGATATGGTTGGCCACCGTCATCGCCTCCTCCTGGTCATGCGTCACCAGGATCGTGGTCAGGTTCAGCCGCTCCTGAAGTCCCCGCAGCTCGATCTGCATGGCTTCCCGGAGCTTCTTGTCGATGGCCCCGAAGGGCTCGTCGAGGAGCAACACCGCCGGCTTGATGACGAGCGCCCTGGCCAGCGCGACGCGTTGCTGCTGTCCCCCGGAGAGTTGCGCCGGCATTCGGTCCGCGAGGTCCTCGAGCCGCACGAGCCGTAGCGCGTCCCTGGCGAGATCGTTGCTTTCCGCCCGGCCGATTCGCCGCATCTCGAGTCCGAACATCACGTTCCGAAGAACCGAGAGATGGGGAAACAGCGCATAGTTCTGGAACAGCATCCCGACGTTGCGGTGGTGCACCGGCTTTCGGGTCACCGGCTCACCCTTGATCAGAACCTCTCCGGATGACGGCCGCACAAGACCGGCAACGGTCCGCAGGGTCGTCGTCTTCCCGCACCCACTGGGGCCGAGGAGGGCGAGCAGCTCGCCCGCTCTGACGCCGAGAGTGACGTTGTCGGCGGCAATGGTCTGGCCGAAACGCTTACTCACCCCGTCGACAACAACGTCATATGCGCTTTGGTCTGTGAACATTCTTCTCTCTCGTAGCCCATCGTAAGGGTTAGGAACGCCCGGAAGATCGTCGGGGCCGGCCTCGAAACCGGCCGGCCCCTGTGATCCGGGCTCAGGCCGCGAAGATCTGGTTCATCTTTTCAGTCCAGGCCGAGCGGTTCTTGTTGATGAACCCCCAGTCCGGGCTGAACAAGCCGAGCTCGTCCATCTTGGTCTCGGGATAGGCCACGTATTTCAGCGTGTCCTTGGAGAGATCGACGCCGGCGACCGGCGGTGCAATCAGCGCGAACTCGGCCAACGGCTTTTGCACCTTTGGATCGATCATGCGGTCCATGAAGGCCGCCCCGAGGTCCATGTCGGGGCCGTCCTTCACCAGCACCTGGCTGTTGATGCCGGCAAAGGTCCCCTCCTTCATGAACGCGAGGTCGATCGGCACCCCCTTTACGGTGTAAGGGTAGACGTACTTCGAATACTCGATGCCACCGACATCGGCCTGTCCTTGGGCCACTTCGTTGACCGCCTGAATGCCCGAATCGTAGAGATTCTGAATATTGGGCTTGATTTCGGCAATCTTGTCCCACGCTTTCTCGATCTCGTACTGGGCCTCGCCGAAGGGCTTGCCGGTGACCACGGAGGCCGCCGCGATCAGGAAGAACATGCTCGGCGTGTTCTTGGCGCTGCACAGCTTGATGCGCTGCTTCCATTTCGGGTCCCAAAGCTCGGCGAAGCTCGCCGGCGGTGTGATCGAGGTATTGTAGAACATGCCGCCGGAGGAGATCCCGAGCGCGGTTCCGTATCCGTCGCCCTGAAGAAAGCGCGGGTAGAGGTTCGCCAGATTGGGCATTTTATCCTTCGGCAGGGGCGCAATGAGTCCCTCTGCCTTGCAGATCGGAATCGCGAGATCGTCCACGAACATGACCGAATAAGACGGATTCGATTTGGTCGCCCGCATCTTCGAGATCTGGCCAAGCGTCGAGCCTTCCTCGGCCAGGACCTTGCAATCGAAATCGTTCTCGAAGCCCGGCAGGACCTTCTTCTTGATGAATTCGCCTTGGGCTCCGCCCCAGATCCCCATCTGGATCTGCTTGCCCGCGGCCCAACCGTTCTTCACATAGAAGACCGGCGCCGCCACCACCGCAGCTGTCAGGCCCGTCGCGCCCTGAATAAAGCGACGACGACTCAGCCGTAATTTCGTTTTCGATGTACTCATAACGGGTCTCCTCTTTCAATTTGTTGAAGTGACGACGTTTCGTGGGTCCCCCTTGAAGGGTCCAGATGCCGGCGCGGTCTCATGCCGCTTCGACACCGACCAATTTCTTGATGCTGACTTTCAAAATGCGCTCGGTAAGCACAAGCAACAAAACCGCGAACAAGATCATGAGTGTGGCGATCGCCGCCATACCGGGGTCGAAATAGCGCTCGATAAAGACGAAGATCTGAAGCGGCAACGTAAAGTTGGCCGCGTCGGCCAGCCACATGGCCACCGGGAAATCGTCGAACGAAATGATGAAGCAGAACACCGCCCCCGCCAGCAATCCCGGCTGAATCTGATACCGCGTCACCCGCCAGAAGGTTCGCCATGGTCCGGCGCCGAGAGTCCGCGCGGCGTCCTCGATGTTGCGATCGGCCATCATCAGGCTCGCCGAGACCGTGCGAACGACATAGGGAACACAGATCACCACGTGCCCGACCACCAGGTGCAGAAAGGCTTCCCCCGAACCGAGCCGGGAAAAGAACTGCAGGAGCGCAACACCGGTCACCAGCACGGGAAAGATCAGCGGTGACAGGAGGAGGCCTTGCACCAACCCGCGTCCCGGGAATTGGTGGCGGACCAAGCCGACCGCGGCGAAGGTTCCGATCACCAGAACGATCAGGGTGACGACGGCCGCGAGTTTCAGGCTAAACAGAAAGGCGGTGAGAAATTCCTCGTCGGTCAAGACCTTGGCGTACCACCGAAGGGTAAAGCCTTCCGGTGGGAATTTTACATAGAAGGTGTTGGAGACCGACATCAAGGCGGGCACCACGAGCGGAGCCAGGATGAAGGCAACCACAAGCGCCGCCAGTCCATACAGGACCCATGCTCCCAATCCTTCAAGGCGCGGTTTCATCGCTCACTCCACCGGGGCCCACGCGCCGAAATAGCGCTGGACCAATGTTAGGTAGACAAGATTGATGAAGAGCACGATGACGATGAGAACCGTCGCGATGGCGGCGGCGAAGGACCAATCGTGGACCGCCATGACCTGCTGTTCGATCAACGACCCCAAGAGGGCAGAGAAGTTTCCACCCAAAATCTGCGGCGTCACAAAAGACGCGGCCGTCATCGAGAACACCAGGGTCGTGCCGACCGCAAGGCCGGGCAGACTGAGCGGCACAGTGATGCGCCGGAACAGGGTCCATTCAGAGGCGCCGAGAACCCGGGCGGCCTCGTCGACCGCGGCGTCGATCTTGCTGATCGCCCCGGCGAGCGGCAGCACCATGAAGGCGATGAAGACGTGCACGGATGCGATGACCACCGCCCATTCCGTATAGAGAATTTGACCCGGATCCTCGGCCAAACCGAGCCATGTCAGCATCCAGTTGAGCAGTCCCTTCTTGCTCAGGATCAGGGTCCAACCGTAGGCCCGGACGACCACGTTGACCAGCAGCGGCGCGAGGACGACGACGGTGATGACCCGGGCCCAGGCGTCGCTGCCGCGAACCATGACAATCGCCAGAGGATAACCAATGATGATACTGATGATCGTAGTCAGGAAAGAGACGCGAAGGGTTCGGATGAGCACTATACGATAGAGATCGACGTCGAACAGCCGCAGATAGTTACCGACATTCCAGGACTCGATCATCACCCCGGCCTCCGACCGGGCCGAGATGCTGTACACGACCATCTGGAAATTGGGTACAACGAAGAAGGCTACGAGGAAAATCACCGCCGGAGCGACGAGAAGAAACCCAACGAAGGTTCGGCGTTCCGTCGCCACCGTCCTTCCCATTCTCATTGTCTCTTCTCCGTTTAACGTAAATTTTCGGTCCGTGTCGTTTTTTGTTTAGTTGGTAACTTGTGGGGTGGGTGTTCGTTACGTCATGTAAACACCACCCGTGACGTTAATCGCCTGCCCGGTCATGAACCTGGAGGAATCGGAGGCCAGAAAAAGAACGACGTCCGCGACGTCTTCCGGTTCTTCCAAACGGCCAAGCGGGGTTAGATCGATGTAGGACTGGAGCACGGCCGCTGGCGTTGACCCGAGAAGCTCGGCTTCCCACTCAACCTCGCGTTCCTGCATCGCCGTCCTGACGAACCCCGGGCAGATCGCGTTGACGCGAATGCCGTCCTTCGCATGCTCGCGCGCCAGAGCCTGGGTCCAGCCCACCACCGCGAACTTGCTCGCCGAATAATGGGCAAGAAGCGGCGCCCCGATTTTTGAGGCCAGGGAAGCCGTGTTGACGATCACACCAGGAAATTTTTTGTCGAGGAAATGCCGGACCGCAACCTGATTGGTCAGAAAAACGCCCTTGGCGTTGACGTCGAAGTTGAAGTCCCAGTCCTCCTCGGTCAACTCGATGGCCCGTTTCATGTTCGAGACACCGGCGTTGGCGTGAACCACATCCACCTGCCCGAACGCGTCGATCGCCTTGGTGAACGCTTGTTCGAGGGACGAACGGTCGCGAACATCGGCCTCAACGGCGATGGCGGACTTGCCGATTCGCCCCGCAAAATCGGCAGCCTTCGCCTGATTTATATCCGTCAGGACCACCTGATAGCCCTCTTTGGCAAAGGCCAAGGCGGACGCCAAACCAATGCCGTTCGCCGCACCGGTTATCAGAGCTGTCTTGCTCATATTCACTCCAACCATTTCTCAGCCTTGTTAAGGTTCGCACAAATAAGCACATCCTGCAACAACATTTGTTTGTTTTTGTTATTTTCTGTGATATATATGATTTATTCAAACAACCTAGCTGGCGTCAGTGGCTCGCATGACAGAAACCAAATTACCCGCCGCACAAAGACACGAGCTTATTCTCAGGGCCGTTCAGAGCGATGGCTTCGTGACTGTCCCCGATATGGCGAAGACTCTCGCCGTCTCGGAAATGACCCTCCGTCGAGACTTGGACTCGCTGGCCGAGAACAATCAGCTGACCCGAACCCATGGCGGCGCCATTTCGACGGAACGTTTGGGAAGCCTGGATGTCGACCTCGTGGAACCGCCTGTGGGCCAGCGCGCCGGCCGTTACCGCGAAGCCAAGATGGCGATCGCCAAACATGCAAGCCGGATGTTGCTTCCTGGCCAGACCATTGCGCTGGATGTTGGTACAACGACTTTCGAGCTCGCCGACTTGGTGCGGGACATATCCTTGCGCGTCTTTACCAACAGCCTGAAGATCGCAAGCCATCTCAAAGAGTCTGAGGCCAGCACCTATGTGCCGGGCGGTCAGGTGAACGGGACGGAGCCCTCCATCGTCGGCGTCCGCGCGATCAAACACCTCAACGATTTCTATTTCGATTTTGTTTTTCTGGGTGTGTCCGGCGTAACGGCGGAGGGTTTTTACGACTACTCGCTCGATGACACGGAAATCAAGAAAGCCTTGATCGCCTGTTCGCAAACGTCGGTCGTTCTGCTCGACAGCTCCAAATTCGACCGAATGTCCGTGGCCCTTGTCGCCCGGATGGAAAAAATCGACGTTCTTGTCACCGACAAACGTCCCCCGGAAAAACTTAACCAAGCCCTGGAGGCTGCAGGCATCCGTGTGGAGATCGCGCCGGCCGTTAACGAGTGAAGGATACTGAGATGATTTTCGATTTTCTTGGAAGCAAAAAGAAGGCCGTTATCGCGATGGCTCACATCGGCGCCATGCCTGGCTCTCCGTTATACGACTCGAATGGCGGCATGAATAAACTGGTCGATGACGTCTGTGGCGATATCGAAAAACTGCAGGCCGGGGGCGTCGACACCATTATGTTCGGCAACGAAAACGACCGGCCCTATCTTCTTGAGGCAACACCGGAAAGCATCTCTGCTATGACGGCGATTGTCACCGCCGCCAAGGCGATCCTCAAGGTGCCCTTTGGCGTCAATTTTCTCTGGGATCCGACGGCGACCGTAGCCATCGGCGTTGCGACCGGCGCTTCGTTCGTGCGCGAGATCTTCACGGGTGTATTCGCCTCCGACATGGGCATTTGGGCGCCCGATTGCGCGACGCCGTCCCGTCTCAGGCGCAATCTGGGCCGGCAGGATATGAAAATGCTGTTCAACATCAATGCCGAGTTCGCCCATACCCTGGACCAACGCCCGATCGAACTGCGCGCTAAATCCGCGCTCTTTTCGTCAATGGCGGACGCGATTTTGGTTTCCGGTCCCATCACCGGGCAACCGGCGGACGCCTCCGACCTGCGCAAGGTCGCCGAGACGGTCACGGAAATTCCCGTCTTCGCCAACACGGGCGTCAACCTCGACAATGTTCGCGACGTCATGTCCGTGGCCTCGGGTTGCGTTATCGGCACCCATTTCAAGATCGATGGCGACACCTGGAATTTGGTTGACGGCGACCGGGTCAAACGGTTCATGGATGTGGTCAATTCCATTAGATAGGTGCTTTCGATGAAGTGTGTGCTCGGAATCGATATCGGGACAACCTCCACCATTGGCATCCTGATTTCCCCCTCTGGTCAGGTTCTGGCGATGGCGTCTCGGCCGGTGACTTTTTCCTCGCCGCAGCAAGGGTGGGCGGAGGAAAACCCGGCCGAGTGGTGGGAAAACGTCTGCAAAATCGTGCCGGAGCTGCTGGCCACCTCGGGTGTACTAGGAAGCGACATTTGCGGAGTGGGGGTCACCGGCATGCTCCCTGCCGTCGTGCTACTGGACAAAGAGGGCCAATTGTTGCGCCCTTCTATCCAACAGAGCGATGGGCGTTGCGGCAAGGAAGTATCGGAGATCGCTGCCGACATCCCCGAAGCCGAGTTTTTAAAAAAGGCCGGCAACGGAATCAACCAGCAGCTCGTCGCCGCCAAGCTGCGTTGGATCGAAAAAAACGAACCCGACGTGTTCGCTCGAATCGATACGGTGTTCGGTTCCTACGACTACATCAACTGGCGCCTGAGCGATGAACGGGCGGTGGAACAGAACTGGGCATTGGAGGCCGGTTTCGTCGATCTGTCTAGCCTTGAACTGTCCGACGAGTTGATCGCGTTAGCCCATATCTCGCGCGATGCCATCCCGCGCAAGGTCGGATCCCACGAAGTGTTGGGGACGGTATCCGCCGATGCCGCAACGGCAACCGGTTTGCCGCACGGCATTCCGGTGGTCGGCGGTGCGGCCGACCACATTGCCTCGGGCTTTGCGGCCGGCATCACCAACCCTGGTGATGTCTTGCTCAAATTCGGAGGCTCGACCGATATCCTCATCGCCACTCAAAAGGCTGTGCCGGACCCGCGCATGTTTCTCGACCATCACCTGATCCCCGGCCTGTTCATGCCCAATGGCTGCATGGCCAGCGGCGGATCGGCGTTGAACTGGTTCGTCGACACTCTTGCGGTCGGTGAGCGCGATGCTGCTCAAGCGGAAGGCCTCAGCCTTCATCAACACTTGGACCGGATCGCAGAACAAACGCCGGCTGGAGCTGACGGTGTTCGGATCATTCCTTATTTCCTGGGCGAAAAGACCCCGATCCACGATCCCGACGCGCGCGGCGTGATCCAGGGCCTGAGCCTGAACCACGATCTGCGCCATCTTTGGCGAGCGCTGCTGGAAGCTTTCGGTTACGCCTTCCGCCACCACATCGAGGTATTCAACGACATGGGCCATCCCACGACGCGCTTTCTGGCGTCCGATGGCGGTTCGAACTCGCGTTTATGGATGCAGATTTGCGCCGATATTCTCCAGCAACCTTTGCAACTGTTGGAGGGGCATCCCGGATCCTGTCTCGGCGCGGCCTGGATGGCTGCGCTGGGAACCGGCATGACGGAAGACTGGGAAGGGGTGACCAACTTCGTCCAGTACGGCGACAGGGTTGAACCCAACCCCGCCAACGCCGAATTGTACGACGATGGATTCAAAGCATATCGGGGCAGTTACGAGGCTCTTTCTGCAGTGCAAAGAGGATATTTTTCATGAGCTTCCGCGCGGTGGCATGGGACATCGACGGCACCCTTGTCGACAGTGAACCGCTTCATTTGCGTGCCTTGCTGGCCACCTGTGCAAGTCACGGCGTGGATATTTCCGATCTGCCGGATGAAGAGTTTGTCGGCGTCACCCTTGATGGTGTTTGGGGGGCGCTCAAGGACCGCTTCGCGCCTATCCTGTCGATGCAGGCGTGGATCGACGAGTTGAACGGGAATTACCTGGCCGAGGCGGATAGGCTCATCCCGATGCCGCAGGCCAAGGAGGTCGTCGCCGAACTGTCGCGACAGGGTATTGACCAGATCGCGGTATCCAATTCTCACCGGCCGATCGTAGATGTCAATCTGCGGGCTGCAGGAGTCGCCGAGTTCATGGCATTTTCACTCAGCCTCGATGATGTCCCCGTCGGAAAACCAAGTCCTATTCCCTACCTCATGGCGACGGAAAAACTCGACCTTTTGCCAAACGAAATTATTACCGTGGAGGACAGTCTCTCGGGCATCCAGAGCGCCAAGGCTGCCGGACTTGTGGCTTTAGGGATTTCCCACGGGAGGACAAGCCTTCCGACGGCTGATCGGACTATCGAAGGCTTGGCGGAAGTCATCGACTATATTGGCGGGACATCTGTGGCGCATCGAGACATATCGCGAGATTTTCATGACCAGCAATGACAGACCGAACATTCTGTGGATCTGCACCGGCACAACGAGGACCCGGTTTAAGCTTGTCCAAGGATGCCGTGTGATTGCCCGTTTTCTCGGAAAGGCCACCGCGGAATTGGCTCAGTCTCTCGGTTGAATCGGATAGATAAAATGCCGTATTGAGTTCTTTTAATATAAAACGATAGACTATTACGTAATAATAGTACATAAATTATATTGCACGCGCTTCATGTTACACGTATCAAGGTCGAGGAAAACAGAATCGCCGGTTTAATTGGTGAGCACAGAACTCAATTGAAGAGTGACATCAAAGATCGGCGATCTCAATGGAAGTTCGGGGCCAGCGTCGGGTGGGCGTGACCGTCGTCGGCAGTAATCATTCTGTTGCGCCAAAGGGAGAGGAGATTTCAGCAATGACATCATTAAAATCAATCGGTGCTGCGGCGATCGCCGGAGTTCTGTTGTCTGCCGGCTATGCCGCCGCCGAGACAAAATTAAGATTCGTCGGGCAATTTGGGCCGACTGATCCAAAAGCACCCATGGAAGACGCGTTAGTCAAGCGTCTCGAGGCGAACCCCAAGCTCGACATCAAGATCGATCATCTCAACAGGGACGTCTTGAAGGTGAAATCAGCGGACGGATTTCGGCTCGTAAAGTCACAGACCTTCGATCTCATGTCTATTCAGATTGGGCATGCGTCGCGGGACGATGCGTTCTTCGAGGGCCTGGACCTTATCGGTGTATCGACCAATATGGATGACCTACGGGTTGCCGTGAATGCTTACCGGGACGTCTTCAACGAGCGTCTGGCCGCCAAATTCGGCTCGAAAGCCCTGGCGCTCTGGCCTTTCGGGACTCAGGTCTTTTACTGCAACCATCCAATCAAGAATTTGGGCGACCTCAAGGGGCTCAAAGTCCGTAGCTTCACGCCCTCGATGTCGGAGCTGCTCAAATACCTGGGTGCGACCCCAGTTACGCTTCAGTTCGCTGAAGTCTACCCGGCCCTCCAGCGTGGGGTCGCCAGCTGTGGCGTGACCTCCCCGACCTCTGGGAACGGCGGCAAGTGGCCGGAGGTCACCACCCATCAGCTCCCGGTCTCGGTCGCGGGATCCGTTCAGGGACACGTCATAAACTTAAAAAAATGGAACGAGTTTTCGGATGCCGAGAAAGCCATTCTCGAGGAGGAGTTTCTCAAGTTCGAGGACCAACTCTGGGATGCGGCAATCTCGCTCAATGGGGATGCGATCAATTGCAATACGGGCCGCGAACCCTGCGGAACGAAGCACGCCAAGTTCAATATGACTCTCGTCGAGGTTTCGGACGCCGACAAAGCGAAGGTCAAGGAAGCGGTGAACGCTGTCGTTCTGCCAACGTGGGCGAAGAAGTGCAACAGCATCTATCCGGAGTGCTCGAAGATCTGGAACGAGACGGTGGGTAAAGCCCGCGGATTCCAAATCAAGTGATTAGATAAATGACCCCGAGGAATGTCCGTCTCTGAGGACGGGCATTCCTCGACCGTCGATCACGGTTCTTAGGAATTTCCATGATGGAACATAGGCTTATCAGGTCGTTGGAGGAAGGGGTTCGTTTCAGTACCCTCATTTGCGGCTATCTCCTCCTTTTCCTCTCGATCCTCGTCGGATTCGAGGTCTTGGCGCGCAAGGTGTTTGGCTTCTCCATGCAAGGCGCCGATGAGATCGGCGGCTATATCTTTGCCATCACGGGGGTGATCGGCTTCTCCTATGCGTTGTTGAGACGCGCTCACACTCGGATCGATATTTTCCTCTCGCGGATGCCCGAGGGCGCGCAGCGGGTCTTGAATGTTCTCTCCATTATTTCGATGGCCGCCTTCGCAGTGTTTATGGCTTGGCGGGCCAGCGCCGCGTTAATGGAAACGCTCGAATACGGCAGTATCGCAAATTCGCCATTGCAGACGCCCCTATGGATTCCCCAGTCGCTCTGGCTCATCGGACTCATCGTGTTCGCGGTGACGTCGGTGAGTTTGGCGATCTCGGCGGTCTATCTGCTGGTGCGGGAGCCCGAGGCGGTCAACCGGCGATTTGGACTGGTGACGGGAGATCAGGAGAGCAAGGAGACTTCGGTATGATCGGTTTCCTTCCCCTGGTCGTCGGATTCCTGCTCATGCTGGGGCTAATGTTTCTGGGCATACCGGTCGCAGTCGCGATGTTCATGGCCGGATTCCTGGGATCCGTCATCTACGCCGGGCTCCCGACTCTGCTCGACTTCGGCAATCTCATGTGGGGAACGCTCGACAACTTCATCCTCGTTGCCATTCCCCTCTATATTCTGCTTGGAGAGATCCTTCTGCGCAGCGGCGTGACCGAGCGCATGTATACCTCCCTCTCGTACTGGCTAAGCCCCCTACCCGGCGGGCTCCTGCACACGAACATCGGCGCCAGTGCCATGTTCGCTGCCGTTTCCGGGTCGTCGGTCGCGACCGCCGCCACCATTGGGACGGTGGCGCTGCCGGCTTTCCGAGCGAGACAATACAACGAGCGGATGGTCCTCGGTTCGATTGCCGGCGGCTCAACTTTGGGGATCCTAATCCCCCCGAGCATCAACCTGATCATTTACGGGGCGCTGACCGAAACCTCCATCGGCCGACTCTTTCTGGCTGGGGTCGTCCCCGGAATCCTGATGGCAGGCCTCTTCATGCTGGTGATCATTATCATCGCCCTCATCAAACCGTCGATCACCGGTCGCAAGGTAGAACTTCCGCCACTTCGCGTCCGGTTCGCGGCCCTGGTTCATCTGCTGCCGGCCATCGTCATTTTCGTTCTCGTCATGGGCGGGATTTACTTCGGTTGGGCGACCCCCACCGAGTCCGCAGCTCTTGGTGTTCTCTTCACGTTGATTATCGCGTACTTTTATAGACAGTTGTCGGTGAATATGCTGCACCAAGCGTTTGTCTCGACCATTCGCTCCTCTGCCATGATGATCCTCATCTTCGTGGGGGCATCTTACTTGACGTTTATCCTGGGGCTGCTTGGGGTCGCCCAATCGATGACGGACCTGTTCACGCGCTTGGAGATATCACCGGCGCAAACGATTTGGGCGATCGTCGTCTTCTACGTGATCTTGGGGTGTTTTCTGGAAACGTTGTCGATGCTGTTCGCGACGATTCCGGTGTTGTTCCCGATCATCCTGGCGGTCGGAATCGATCCCGTGTGGTTCGGCGTCTTTCTGGTGCTGATGATGGAGATGGCCCTCATCACGCCGCCCGTCGGCATCAATCTCTATGTCGTGCAAGGGGTACGTGGGCACGGTCCGCTTCTCGACGTTGTCATTGGTATCCTGCCGTTTCTTGCGATGATCCTCGTTACCGTCGCGCTCTTGATCGCGTTCCCGGAAATCTCGACCTGGCTCCCGGATAAAATGTTCACATCCCTATCCTGAAATTTCCGGCGGGGTCGGGGGTGGTTCTTTGCATCTGCGACAGAGAGAGAACCAAATGGCATCGACGACCTGCATTCGAAAGGCAAGCTGGCTGGTAGGCTGGGACGATCATGCCGGCCGACACGTCTACATGCGAGACGGCGACCTCGCCTTTTCCGACTCTGTGATCGTTCACGTGGGCGGACACTATAGCGGGGCGGTCGACCAAGAGGTCGACGGGGCGAACCTGATGGTCATGCCAGGCTTGATCAACATCCATTGTCATCCCTCCGCGCAAGCCATCTTTCGAGGCTATACGGAGGAGTACGGCAACCCGAGGCTCTTCTATAGCGGCCGGAATCTCTTTCGCCAATCCTTCGAGCCGGACGACGAGTCCCAGCTTGCATGCGCGGTGTTTACGTTGGCTGAGTTGCTCGCAGGCGGGGTCACCACAATCGTCGACCTCTCACACGCCTATCCGGGATGGATCGACCTGCTTGCGCAAAGCGGCATCCGGGCGTGCGTCGCACCATTGTTCCGGTCGGCCCGGTGGTACACCGATACCGGCCAGGAAACGCAATACGAATGGTCCGCCGACGGCGGAAAGGCGGCCTTCGCGGAGGCCATAACAGTGATGGACGAGGCCGATCGCCATCCGTGCGAGCGACTCACCTCGATGGTATCCCCGGCCCAAGTCGATACCTGCACCGAAGAACTCCTGCGCGAAAGCGTTGCCCTAGCCAAGGATACCAAGAGACCCCTCCATATCCACGCAGCGCAGAGCTATGCCGAGTTCAACGGTATGACCCGCCGCCATGACATGACCTCGATTGCATGGCTCCATCGGATCGGTCTCCTGTCAAACCGCACGGTCGTCGGTCATGCGGTCTTCACCGACGAGCATCCATGGATGATGTGGCCGTCGCGCGATGACCTGCGGTTGCTCGCCGAGACCGGCACGTCGGTCGCGCACGCGCCCAACGTTTTCGCCCGCGATGGCAGGATCATGCACGATCTGGGGCGCTATCTGAGAGCCGGCATCAATATCGGAATGGGAACGGACACACACCCCCACAACCTGATCGAGGAAATGCGGTGGGCGGAGATCCTGGCTCGCGTTGCCTCGGCCACCCGCCATTGCATGAATACGGCGGACATCTTCACCTGCGCGACCAACGGTGGTGCTCGGGCGCTAGGTCGGGACGACCTTGGGCGCCTCGCGGTCGGCTGCAAGGCCGACGTCGTGCTGGTCGGCCTCGAACATCCCGCCATGCGGCCGCTGCGGGATCCTCTCAGGAGCTTGATCTATTCGGCGGCGGAACGCGCCATACGGGATGTCTATGTCGACGGCTTGCAGGTCGTGGAGTCGGGACGGGTCCTGACCCTGGATCGCGAGGTGTCAGCGATTCGGCTGGAAGAAGCGCAGCAGCGCGAGGCTGCAGCCGTCCCCCGACGCGATCCAGAGAAGCGGAGCGTCGACGAAATCGCGCCTCTATCTTTGCCGAGCGCTGAATAGAGCGTTCGGACCGATTCATCGTTGTTTTTGTCCGTTGGGTCGAATTGCTTAGCCGAGTCGGCGATTCATGCCGACATCGCACTTCGCCGCCTTGAGGTACATTTCGCGGTAGTAGGGTTCGAGGCGGTCAATAACGGCCTGCCCACCGCTCCAAACAGAAGCGAACTCCGCCACAATATCCCGCGCCTCTGCTTTGATGGCGTCTTCATCGACGCCGACGAGGTGGCCGTTTTCATAGACAATGTCGCCAGCGACCATGGTCATGCGGACCGCCGATCCGTTTTCGCAATAGACCAATTGGCGGTGAAGATCGTTAAGTGGTGTGAAGCTCGATGCATCCAGATCGAGCAAGATCAAATCGGCATCATATCCGGGGGCCACGATCCCGGTTTGATCGGCGCGAAGCATTGCCCGCGCGCCGCCACTAATCATGCAGCGAAGAATTTCTTTCGCATCCGGCCAGTTGCGATAATCCGGATCGGCAAGATTATGAACCAGACCCGCCGATTTGGCGACAGACCACATATTGATGGCATCATCGGAAATGGCTTCGTCACTGCCCAAACAAATCGGAATGCCGCGATCACACAGACGGCGGAACGGCATGACGCCGCTTCCCAGCCGCAAATTGCACAACGGATTGTGGGCGACCGTGCATCCGGATGCAGCCAACAGGTCCATGTCGTCATCGTCGACCCAAATGGAATGGATGATGTTGCAGCGCTCGTCCAGCACGCCCTGGTCGTGAAGGTAGCGCACCGGGGACTTGCCGTACTTTTCCTCACCCAACACCCGTTGAAGCCTGGTCTCTAGAACATGAATATAGTGGGGAAGGTTGAATTCCACGCTCATTGAATTGAGCGCGGCTAGATACTCGGTCGTTACCCGTTGTGGAGCCGAGCACGAAACCGCGGTACCGATGCGCCCGCCATGGGCGCCCTCCCAGCGCCCTATAAACCAGCGATATAAATCAACCAGTTCTGCCGTGGATTGGCGCGGGGCGTCGTCCATTTCGCGCCGTATATGGTCGGGGATCAGATCTGCGAGGAACGGGTATTTTTCGTACTCAACCACATTGGGCTGATCCATGGACACCCGTGCTCTGATGCCACTATCGGCATAGGCCTTCATAATCGCATCAATGCCGTCGCGTGTGGGGATCGGCACATGATAACAATCGTCCTGAACCGCCGTAATACCGTTTCGGAGCATTTCCATGGCACCGATCATGGTCCGAACATAGTTCACGCGGGGCGGCAACGGCGTGTCCTGAAGCGGGGGCACCTCGTAGAGCATGAAGATTTCCAGCGGCGATCCTGCGATGGATCCCTTCAGAAGATTGCCGGGGGAATGAAAATGTCCATTGATCAGGCCGGGCATGAGCAGGTGGCCGGACGCATCGATGATTCGAATGTCCGATTGTGCCGCTGGAGGCTGAACATCGGGTCCGACGGCAGCGATCCGACCGTCTCTTACCAAGACATTGGCACACCCGAGTTCCGTATCGGCGTCGTCCATCGTCAAAATACGAGCGTTCATAAAAAAACAGTTCATATCGACGCCTTCGCCTTTTTAGATTTCTCCGATGATCGTTTAACAAGCCTAATCCTTACGAAAAAACGCCGCCAGTTCGGTACTCAACCCCTTGGTCGGTTTTTCGCCGGGCGGGCTGTAGGTGCCTTCGGTCGGCTTGCGCCAACCGGTCAGCACGGCGGTTTCAAGGAAGTTGACCGCATGAGGAACCGGCGAAATGACGGGAACCGGCAGTTTGTTCACGATGCGCGCGCCCATGCCCGCAAAGGCCGCCCCGCCTAGGATCAGAACGTCGGCATGGTCTTCCTTGACGGCGGCCCATCCTTGCCGGATTACCTCGGCGTCGGCGGCCTCCGGATTTGCCGCCAGGTCGGTTCCCGATATATCCAGAACGCGCACACTGGCCATATCTGCCTGCATGCCCATCTGGGCGATAATTTCTTGGTTGGCACCGCGTTCGGGACCACCCATGCCGATGATCGACACCCGTCGCCCCAGCAGTAATGCAGCGCGCATGCTGGCCTCGGCAATTCCAATCACCGGTATAGGAATCAGTTCTTTCGCGGGCTCGACAAGGATCGGGCAGAAGGCGCCAACGACAACGGCATCAAAATCGGTGTGAACGCGGGCAAGGCGATCCAATAGCGCATAGCCTGCGATCGCCATCTCGGAACGCGCGGCGATATATGGCACGCCAAATTCGGCCGACATGCCGTGAACTTCAGTATCCGGGCGGCAAAAAGTTCGGGCCTCGGCGACCATCATTTCGGTCATACGGTGCGTCATGTTTGGATTAATGATCAAGATGCGCATTGGGAACTCCTCGTCGAATTATACGGCGCGCTCAGGATGGGTCATGATCTCGTCGGCGATATCGCCAGCACGGGTGATCCAAATGCGGTCTGACAACTCGGCCACATGGCGAAGGGCTCGACGCAATTGGCGAAGCCGAAACGGCTGCCCCACGATGTTGGCGTGAATTGCCAGGCCAAAGACCAACGCCTGCTCGGTCGATTGTTCCAGCATTTCATCGACCTGATCAATGATCATATCGGCGAATTGATCAGCGCCGACAAAACGCCCCATAATCGCTGCACTGTCGTTGATTTCCTGGGAATAGGGGATCGACAATATCCGGCCGTTGCGCGTTTTCAGCCAAATTGGCTGATCGTCGGCGCAATAGTCGAGGACGTATTGGTAGCCGTTTTCCTGCAACAGATCCGGCGTCAGTGGGGTTTCAGCCAACCACGGGCCGAGCCATCCGCGCGGCGGCGTCCCGGCAACTGCGGCAATGGAATCAGCAACATGATTGATCAGCTCGCGCTCGGCTTTCTCGGAATAACCCGCTTGGCTTTCGGAATTGGTCCGACCGTGGGCCGCGATCTCGTGACCAGCGTCGCACATTGCTTTGACCAGGTCGGGACAATGGATTCCGACGGCGCTGTTTAGCAAAATCGTTGCCGGGAGCTCCAAGGACTTTAACAGGTCCAAAAGCCGCCACGCGCCGATGCGAGTACCATATTCCCGCCACGACGCATTCAGGATGTCGGGCTCACTCATTCCGGGCACCAGGTCTTCGACCAAGCCTTCGCCGAACGCATACTGTTCCACGTTCAGGGCCACGTAGAAGGCCAGCCCCGCGCCGCTCGGCCAACGATAGCCCGGCCGACGGTTGATCGGTACATAGTCGTAACGGCCATGTCCGGGCAGCAACGCGAACGAGTCTTGTTTGGACATTGATTTGATCATTTTGCCATCGCCTTCGGTAGCCGGAGAACGATTTTAGGAGACACCGTGATCGCCGCGAAAAACGGCATCACGCCGCGAATTACGTCGGCCAGCTGACCGGCCTTGCGTACTCCCTTACAGGTTCATGCCGACCGGCGGCGTCAACGACGCCAACTCACACATAATCACATAATAACGACGAAGACCCCGAAATTACATAACTACGATGAACACCCCGAACCAATCGGGTCGTAGTCCAGTTGGAGGTGTTGTCAGAGAAAATTGCGTGGGACAAAGAAATCCGGAATCGTTCGTTTCTCAGGCAGCAAGTTCACGCCCCTCCGCCAGAGGGCAGTGTCAGAAGAAAATCACTTGAGGGCGATGGGTTCTGCTCCTAGCGTTCTCAAATGAGAAATCCATTCCGCTACCTCAAGACTTCGCCCGAGATCATTCGACGACGGACACTTCAACATCACGATAGCTCAGTGAAAACCTGAAATTGAGCCAGACCAAGTGTGGAATGATGACGGGCGGAAAACGATGACGGTGATACGAGATATTGTTCATACGCAGACACTAGAAAACATTGTCCCCAAAAGTCCGTCGTTAACCTAACAAAGCCCGCTGGACCACTTGAGGCCACTGACGCAGCCCGTCTAACGAGAGAAAACACTGCCCCACGGCAGGCCCGGTTTCGTGTCGACGCTGGCAAGCGAGAGGGTTTTCCACACCGCTATCGATGCCGTGTCATAAATCGGGATACCGAGTTCTTCCTCCATTTCAGCGATGATGATGGCGCCGGGAAAATTCGTGCAGCACGACAGGATCGCTTGAGGGCGGGATTTGGCTGCTGAACGCATCATCTCAGCAACGGTATCCAACGGTATGGAAGCGTACGACAGGTTGTCGCTGAGGCCGGCATGCTGATTGGAGATGCAATTGAACCCGGCCGCCTCGATGTTGGCTTCGATTCTCTTGGCATAGGCTTCCCGGTACGGCGAAACGAGCGCATAGGACTTTACCGCATCTTCACGGAATACCTGCTCGACGGCGAGCAGGGATGTCGTGCTCGCCACGCCGGTCATTTCTGTTATACGATCGACCAGCACACGGTCCTTATCCAGACCGATATTTGCACCTTTAGAGCCGTTCCACGTAATGACCGAGAGATCGGCATGCCTTAGCAGCCGCGCCGCCTCCAACATGGAATCCCAATCGTAGTCATCGGGAAAAGGGTCCAGCGCACCAAATACCGGCGTTCGCGAAAAATGTGGAGAGACTTCCGGAAAGTGACGCAAAATTCCTAACGTGACGCGCTCGACAATGGTGTTGCCCGACGGAGTTATGAAACCAACGAACTTCTGGTGGCCTAAATACATGTCTTTGCAACTGAGCACTATCACACATTCCCTTGTTTGAATTTAGACAAAGTGACCAGCCTTACCTAAGTGGTCCAGTTCTTATGAGAGACACTGGCCGGTTAGATCGCCCTGTGGTGACGACCGGAGCATAGCGTAGGTCGGGGCCACAGGGCGTGGCAAGATGGTTTGTGGCGCTGGCGGTCGATAACCCAGCGAACTATGCGGCCGGATTGTGTTGTAGTATTGTCTCCAGCGTTCAATCAGCACCTTTGCCTCCTTCAGTGTGTAAAAGATCTCCGTATTCAGCAATTCGTCCCGAAGCTTGCCGTTGAATCTTTCGTTGTAGCCGTTCTCCCACGGGCTGCTGGGCTCGATGTAGAGCGTCTTCACGCCGACCCGCCCCAACCACTCACGCACGGCATTGGCTGTGAACTCTGCACCATTGTCAGAACGAATGTGTTCCGGCGGAGCTGTCACATTAACCGCGTGACCTGTCTGTGGTTGAACAGTAATGTCGATGAATGCAGAAAATCTCCTATGCTCGGCACCGATTTCCACCGGTGATTATTCGGCACTCCGTCTGGCTGTATTTCCGGTTTCCTCTCAGCTACCGTGATGTCGAAGATTTGCTTGCTGAACGTGGAATTGACGTTTCCTACGAAACAGTCCGGCGCTGGGCATTGAAGTTTGGGCAGGCTTATGCCCGAAGACTGAGGACAACCCGCCCTCGGCCGGATGTCCGGTGGCACCTCGATGAGGTGTTCGTGTCCATCAACGGCAAGCGCATGTATTTATGGCGCGCTGTCGATAGCGAAGGCGAAGTGCTCGATATCATGGTTCAATCCCGGCGAAACAAGAAAGCAGCACTCAAACTGATGCGCAAATTGTTGAAGAAGCAGGGCTTCGTGCCTGATAGTTTTGTCACTGACAAACTTCCATCTTACGGTGCGGCCTTGAAGGATCTGGGTCTTGCCAGGCACCATGAATTTGGCGGCAGAAAAAATAACCGGGCGGAGAATTCTCACCTGCCGGTCCGACAACGCGAACGACGAATGCAACGTTTCAAATCGGCCCGATCAGCGCAACGCTTCCTCTCAACTCACGCCGCCGTCTACAACACCTTCAACGTCCAACGGCATCTGATTTCCCGCAAGACACTTCGCCAGTTTCGCAACGAGGCAATGAGTGCCTGGCGGACCGTAACGGCCGCGGCGTGATCCAAATGTTTTCCCCGGATTCACGCCACTGCGGTTGGATAACGTGACAGCACCTTCAGAATGATCCACCTGCAAATTGTCTCTGCAAGCCCGGCCTTTTTTCACGTATAATTACGCCAGCCTGACTTGTGACAGGGTGATGCGGACAGCTCGCGTCAACCACAGGGATTTTATAATTTGTTATTCAACAAGCGAATAAGCTACGAGGTTTTTGTCGGTCAAGATAAACGCTGGCTGATCGATACCACCCATGACGCCAAATCCAACGCCATGATCCGGGCGCAATCTTTGCTGGACACCAATCAGCACGACGCCGTCAAAGTGACCCGGCTGGTGAACGACGCCAACGAGGAAGTGATCTTCCTGAAGGAATGCACGCGCAAGGTCGATAAGCCGATTACCATTTCTGCAATTGAGGAATCGGCTGTCTGTAACGCTGCCGATGATCTCTCGGGTTTCGAAGCCCGAAAAACAGTCGGGCGTCTGCTTCGGCTATATCTTGATGAGAAGGGCATTACAGCGCTGGAGTTGCTTCACAATTTCGGGCACATCCGCCAACTGGCCCGAATGGAGACCTTCTACAATCAGGCCCTGCACCGGGTTGCCTCAATCCAAGCCCGCGCCCTGGGCGTGGACGCGGCCAACCGTAACGACATCCTGTACAAGCTGGCTGGCAAGGTTGAGAACCGGGCACGCAAGGCTGACGACCCAGCCCCGTATATGACGCTTCTTAATGACAAGGGGTTGTCGGCAGTGCTTGCCAAAATAAAAAAAAAACGCTGCCCCAAAGAAAGCCCTTTTTTTCACGGGCGCCGTGCTTGCGGAATTTCTCGGTCAGAAACGCGACTGGAACCAAAAGCTGGGCTTGGCCATCGATTTGCTCGAGCAAGAATCTGGTGAGCAAGCCGTTGCCCTGCTTGATCAAATCTGTGCCGAAATCCTCGACGGCTCCGAAGCAATAAAGGATCTGCTCGGCCCGCAACCGGATTTGGTCTCGGCCCTTCGCATCATGGCTCAATTAAGCAAGGGAAGTTACAAAAAGGGCCGGAAAAGCAGCATCCCGCTGGGCCGGTTTAACGCCGTGATGAAAAACCAATCGATGCCGCTCAGCAAGGGTATTTTGCTGGAAAGGGTGGCCCGCGCCATTTCGGGAGCGAACCCGCTAACCCGCGAAAGCGATGTTGCCGATGAAAAGGCCTTTCTCGCCCTCTTTAAGGAATTGATCGGCCTCGGTGGGTTCACGGGAGGTGTCGCTATAAGCGAAGCCGTCACTCGGCGTGTACGCATCGTGATGAAAAGTGGCGACAACGACCTTTCGCCTGATGCCGGCATCGCCAGCGTCCTTGCCATGCTCCCTAATCGGGCCGTCAAGATTGGTTATCTGCTGGACCTTAGTCATTCGGATTTTGGTGCCAAGTATCAGGTCGGTGTCCTAAAACCACTCATAGGAATACTGGAATCCGTGTCGTCCTTGAGCGACGTGCTGCCGCCTGGAAGTTCACCAGACGAGGTCATCAAGGCGGTCGACGACATGCGACAACGCTTTGGCACGGGCACCCTGGGACAAGAGATCGGCAACTTGATCGACGCCAAACTAAACAAACTTTTGAATGAACACGAGCCCGTTACCGACGAGTCACCCATGCCGGCCCCTGGAGGTCCGACGCCACCTAAGCAACCTGGCAGGGGAGATCTCGGCCAACGGGTATTCACGACAGGTGACACTATTTTCAATGAAGGCGATGATGGCGACGAGGCCTTCTTGATCGTTTCCGGAGAAGTCGAGATACACATCAATTCCGGTGGACGTGCCATTGTTCTGGCTACCCTAGGACGGGGACAGATCATTGGTGAAATGGCATTGATCGACAATCACCCGCGAATGGCAACGGCCAAGGCACTTGCGGAAACGATGCTGACAGTTATTCCCCAGGAAGCTTTTCAAAAGAGGCTCGATTGGCTGGCGGGCGAAGACCGTATGATCAGCCATTTGCTAAAACTTTTCGTTGATCGTCTGCGCAAACAGGCGAGCAATGTTTGACAGAATAAGAACTATCACAAACCTCTTGAGCTGGACCCGTTTGCGTTGAATCCAAGTGGTGACATAAAATCATCAAAAGGTCCGCTCAGGGTCTTGGCTGTGTAAAAACGTTTTTGGCCGAGTGTCTTTGTGATCCGAAGGTGGACAGCCGCCGTGATAATGGTGTTTGTCATGATATTGGCCGTGGAACGGAGTTTTGGCGGTCCTGGGGCGTTCTGGGAGGCGATGTTGCTGGCTGGGAGCAGGCGGAATGAGGCTTCTACGCCTGCATCGCCTTCATCAGCGGTCCCGGTCCCAGGATATTCATGACGCGAGTGAGGTTATAGGCAAGCACGTGCAGCGCCATTTCGGTGCGCACGTTCCTGAGCGTTTTCATAGCAAAGTGAGTGGCGCCCATCCGCGCCTTGATGGTCCCGAAGGGGTGCTCGACGGTCTCCCGGCGCTGGCGCATGGCCTGAGGGTTCTCGTCGAGCCGCCGCTGGACATCTTCGAGAAGGTGTTCGTGTTCCCAGCGGGTGATGCGACGCTGTTTTCCTGTGGTGCATTTGTCTTTGATGGCGCAAGTCTGGCACGTGTTGGTCCAGTAGCGGCGTAGGGTCAGCCCCCTCTCCTCGTTAGAGTAATAGTACTTGAGACGCTCACCTGTGGGACAGATGTAAACATCCTCCTCAGCGACGTAGCGGAAGTCCTGTTTAACGAAGCGTCCCTTGGACCGGCTGCCCGATGTCATCGGCTTCGGTAATGTGACCGTGATGTCCGCTTCGACACAGGCCAGAATTTCTTCGCTGTTGAAGTATCCCCGGTCGGCAACGACATCCAACTTGTCGGTCTCAAGTGTTGCCTTCGTCTTCTTGCCCATCCGCGCCAGTTGCGAGCGGTCGGAGCCCGAGTTGGTGACGTCATGCGTAACGATGAGGTGATGAGTGGTATCCACCGATGCCTGAACATTATAGCCGACAACGCCTGAGCCCCTGCCGCTGGTTGCCATGGATCGGGCATCGGGATCGGTGAGAGAGACCTGCCGGTCCGGCATGTCGAGCATCTCGCTATTTAAAGCTTCAAGGCGCTGCATCTCCTGCCGCAACTTGGCGATCTTCTCTGTCAGGCGGGCGGCCTTGCTTTCAAGCGCCAGCGACGGCTCCTGGCGGTCGGCGCTATCCAGTTGTTGCAGGTAGCGCGCCACGCTCTCCTCGATTTGCGCCATGCGCCGTTGCATCTTGGCTCGGGTGAAGTTGCGGTCCCGGTTGTTAACCGCTTTGAACTTGCTGCCGTCAATCGCCACACGGGCTTCGGCAAGAAGACCAACCCTGCGGCACAGTTGCACAAACCGGCTGCAAACCTTGCGGATCGCCGGACCGTTGTCCTTGCGGAAGTCGGCAATCGTCTTGTGGTCGGGAACCAGGCGAGTGGTCAGCCACATCACTTCAACATTGCGGCCCGCCTCGCGTTCCAGGCGACGGCTCGATTGCACCTGATTCAGATAACCGTAAACGTAAAGCTTCAGAAGAACCGAGGGGTGATAAGAAGGGCGACCCGTCGTCCGCGGATTAACCCGCTCAAAACCAAGATCGCCAAGATCAAGCTCATCGACAAAAACGTCGATCACGCGCACCGCATTGTCTTCGCCGACATAATCATCCAAACTTTCGGGAAACAAAGTGCTCTGGCTGCGATCAATCCCCTCAACAAAACGCTTCATCTAATCCTCCCGCCAAAGCACAGAAGAATCATAGCACGGAGGGCGTTTTTACACAGCCTGGGTCAAAAGCGGGCTTAAGCGACATCACTAAAACTGGTCTGCTGTGCGAGGTGGAGCGGACATCTCCCCCAGAAGGGCTGCTTCATATCACAAAGCGGCCCTCATTTGGCATGGATGCGGACTTCGGCTGATAGTCTAATGATGGAAAACTATATTCGTCGCCTAAATTGGCTCGGTTTTTCGGAGTTTTCTCTAGCGCATCTTTTCGGCAAGCGGCAGTGATGTCGCCGGGAGGCTGTCTGCGGTTTGGGTTTCCGTAAGAGCGCGCCACCAAGCCGTTTGGGGGAGCCGTTCATGCAAGGCGTAGGCTTGGCCGATCTCGGGCGTCGCCAATTGTACTCCGTTCTCTTTGGCCGCCGCCGACAGGCGTTCCACGGGTTCCGCCCAACCGTGCAGGGCCAGATCGAACTTTCCCCAGTGGATGGGCTGCAGAATTTTGCCCTTGAGGTCCAGGTGCGCCTGTACCGTCTGTTCCGGCAGCATGTGCACGTCGATCCAGTTTTCGTTATACGCCCCTGATTCCAGGATGGTCAGGTCGAAGGGGCCGAAACGCTCGCCGATGTCCTTGAAGCCGGTGAAGTAACCGCTGTCGCCGCCGAAAAACAGCCGCTCGCCATTTCCGTCGACAACCCAGGAGGCCCACAACGTTGCACTTCTATCCATTAGCCCGCGTCCCGAAAAATGCTGTGCCGGTGTAGCGGTCAGGCGCAGCCCGCCGATGGCCGTTTCCTGCCACCAATCGCGTTCGATGATCCTGTCTTCGGGAACTCCCCATTTTCTTAGGTGCGAGCCAACGCCGAGCGGGGCCACGAACATCGGGTTCCTTGCCGATAGGGCATGGATCGACGCATAATCCAGGTGGTCGTAGTGATCGTGGGAAATCAACACCACATCAACGTCCGGCAGATCCGCGATTTCAATGGGTTTGGAATACGTGAACGCCTTGGGGGCCAGAAGGCGGATCGGGAAGATGGCGTCGCTGAATACGGGATCAGTGAGGATCGTCTTGCCGCCGATGCGGATCAGCATCGTCGAATGCCCAAGCCATGCGACACGGGTTTGCCGGCCATCTGCAAATGATTTCAGGTCAGCTTGAACCGTCGTCAGCGGCGTTTCGGGGCGGCGCTTTTTTCCGGTGAAAAAGAACTCCCACATGGTTAACGCCATTGACTTGCGTTCGCCCGGTTCCGATGTTGGCGTGGTCGGGATGCCCATTAAATTTCGAAATTTCCCGTCCTTGAAATTGGACGAGCGCTCTACTTTCTCCAACGCGGCCCCGCGAAGCTTGGCACCGAATTCGATGGACGAACACGCACCAACAGCGGTGACCGCCACGAGCAGGGCAATAAGGGCGTAGATCATCTTTTTACCTCGGTTTTTCATTGGGGTGTGCTTTTCTGAATATCGCGCACAAGGATTTCGATGGTGCCCAGCAAAGTGTCTTCAAAACTGAAGTGTGATGAATCCAGTTCGGGGCGCTGCAGGACCGCCTCCATGATTTCGTTCGGCTTGGAAAAAGGCCAAAGACCCGCAACCAGCCCATGGACCCGCATGAGAAGCGCCCTTCCCTGATCAGCGTTCATCATCGGCAGTGGCATCAACAGGCCTTCGACGATATGTGACATCATCTGATGTGAACTGAATTTGAAATGAAACAAAGTGCTTTCCGAAACATTGCGTTCCAGTGCGACGCCCAGTAGCGGGGTCAAATCCAGCATCCGTTCGTGCTTCATCAGAATCTCGACCCAGACCTCGGCTAGATCGGCAGCCGGGGTCCCGGCGGGTAGCGTGTTCAATATTTCAATGAACTCGTTGGCCCATTCCGAGAAATCAACCAAAAACAGGGCGAGGAAGATTTCCTCGCGCGACGCGAAATAGCGATAGATGTTTGACTTGGTAAAACCGGCTTCGCGTGCGATGGCGTTGAGGCTCACGTCTTCGTACGTCAATTCGCGAAACAGCGTAGCCGCCGCCTCCAGGATTTCCTGACGGCGCTGCTCCTGCTGATCCGGCGTCCGCGCCCGTTCCCAATTCATGGCTTACCTTGACAATAAGTGACTGATGGTCACTAATTAGGAGACTGATGGTCCCTTGTCAAGGCGCGCCTCACGTGGGAAAATCTGTCCGAGACATTCAGGTCGTTGATTGAATTGTGAGCAGCCCCCAATGACGGCTTTGGGTCAAAGGACTAAACCGCTTGCGCGGTAGAAGGATCTGAACGTTTGGGGACGGAACGATAACGGTCCGGGCTGCCTGTCTTTAAGATTTTGGGGTTTTGCACCTCAACCTTGGAGACAGGAGTTTGTCATG
>Ga0233431_1002195_pt1 | contig 28669 bp, 25 predicted proteins | sample SI_118_April2016_FD_179867 | JGI IMG/M metagenome (GOLD analysis project Ga0233431, IMG submission 179867) | Seawater microbial communities from Saanich Inlet, British Columbia, Canada - SI_118_April2016_200_MG | ecosystem: Environmental > Aquatic > Marine > Inlet | place: Canada: British...
GGTATCCCGGGACGACATGTCAAGGGTTCCCAGGGGGATTGGCGGTGTCAACAAGACCGGACTGAGCAATATATCATAGTCATCAAAAAAGCCAGCAACCTGGCGCCCAAGACGGTGGATGGTATGGAGAGCCTGCAAGAATTCGGACGCCGGGATGTCTCTTCCCCGTCCAGCAACGGTGGCGGTGACATGTTCCAGGTCGTCAGGCATTAAACCGCGATTCAGAGTTCGAAGACGGGTTTCCACTTCACTCCAGATGTCGACTTGAATTATGGTCAGCGTGGCCCAGGCTAATTCATCTGCATCGATCTGTGGGCGGTCCGATATTAGGTCATGTCCAAGGGTCTCACAGAGATTGGCAGTTTGCTCAACCGCAGCCGTGCAATCCGCATCAGCTTTTTTCCCGGTGGGCGTGATGGTGGAAAAGGCGATTTTAAGCAAACCAGGATCTTTTCCCACCTCATCCAAAAAAGGACGCTCCTGGTGAGGCGCCCAATAAGGGTCGCCCAGAGCCGGTGACGCAACGGAGTCCAGAAAAGCAGCACTATCCCCTACCGAACGGCTGACCACATGGCTGATGCTCATTCCATTCCAGGATTCACCCTTAAAAGGTCCCGGAGAGACACGTGCCCGAGTTGGTTTCAAACCGAACAAACCGCAGCAGGAGGCTGGAATTCGAATCGATCCCCCGCCGTCCGAAGCGTGGGCCACGGGAACGATTCCCGAGGCAACGGCAGCAGCAGCACCACCACTCGAACCACCGGTTGATCGTTCCGTATTCCATGGATTGCGGCATGGACCAAACAAAGCGGGCTCAGTTGTAATCGTCAAACCAAATTCAGGCGTATTGGTTTTGCCAAATATCACCAATCCGGCATTTTTGTACCGTTTAACCAATTCACTATCGTAATCAGGAATGGCGTCCTGGAACAGTCGGCTCCCCCGGGTGGTACTCACTCCGGAATAATTTGCGCCAAGATCTTTCAATAAAAAAGGAACCCCGCGGAGAGGACCATTCGGCAAGCCTTTGGAGATTGATTCCCTGGCCAGATCGTACATCTGATTCACGATGGCATTCAGCTGGGGGTTTATCTTTTCAGCGTGTTCAATCGCAGTTTCCAACAATTCAGAGGGTTCGACTTCACCTTTCCGCACTAAACCCGCTAAGCCAACAGCGTCGTAGGAACGATATTCTTTAAAACTCGTCATTTAATATCCTGATGAATGTTGAATGTGGTGACCGTGTCATCCGCCCAGCCAGATCATAAAAGCTCAGCAGGAGACAGTGCCAGGGACATCCAGATTCTCAATGAAGAGAACAGCTATCCCGCCTGTTTTCACACTTGAAAAATAAATTGGTTTTCCATAAAGATCAATGATTATCAAGAGATTGATCATCAACGGACTATAAATCTCTGATCAGGCTTCAGGCTTGATTTCGATACTGTCGACAACCCATTTAAAATCCGACAAACCTTTCAATCCAGCGGGGGTTAATTGATACACTCCGCGCTCCTTCCTTTCAAACCATTCATAATGATTGTCTCGTAAAATATTACCCGCTTTAATACCTGCCCCCAATTGCTTGAGAACTGAAATTTTTAAAGGCCCAACCATTTTCAATAATTGAGCACAACGCAAAGCCTCCTGCCGGTATGCGGTAATAATAGGTTTATTTGAAGAACCCCCAAGGTTGTGGTCCCCCTCCCGCCGGTCAAATTCTTCCATTAAGGCACTGGTTTTAGCCGCATTTTTCCTGGGTTGATAAGGACCCGGGGCCAGGTGAATCTCGGCGAATGGCTTTTTCATCCGCAGGATATGAACAACGATCAATCCCACCCCGATGCGGCGGCATAAACGCAGAATTGTCCTTTTTTTTCGATTCCAGAGAGCGCTTTTTTGTGTCGATTTGGGCAGGGGAAAGGCTACATAGACCTGATCGGTGATGGTTAACCTGTCTATCACCTGGAGAAAAAGCTCGAGATTCAGGTTTTTTTTCAATTCCACAATGACAAGAGGCTTTCCTGCGCTTTGGGCAACCAGATCACAGTGCTGAACCTCTCCTTTGACACGGTATCCCTTTTCCTCAAAGAGTTTCTTAACCGGCAAATAGAGGTCTTTCTCAGTCAGTTTCTTGAGATCCATAGATGATTATACTACCGTTGCAAATGCTGCAAAATTCTGTGTTGAACTAAAGAGAATAGATAACGTCCCTGCTTCCGTCAATCACCAATTTTTTATTTCAATAACCCGTCGACTCGTCCTATTTTCTTAAAATTCACCTTTGGAAAATGACAGTTTTGATTAAAGGTCGGCTCAAAAATTAGTCAAGTGTTTCCTTATCATTAATGGGAAACACTTGACTAATTTTTGAGCCGACCCTTAATCAAAAAAAAATCTTGACAACCAGATTGAAATGGGAAAAAATTCATACACATAACTAAGTAGTTGATTACTTACAAATTGCAATCCGTTTCCTTGTAAGGATTTACGGCTGAAATAAATCCATTCGATCAGGGTTCCTTGTTTTATAACAACACAGAGCCAAGTAAGAACGGATCATTTAGAAAAAGATCAATAAATGAAAAAAAAGAGACTCACAGCTGAGCAGAGAAAGCTCTCAATCATTGAGGCAACCATCAAGGTTGTAGCCAGGTTGAATTATGACAGGGCTACAACCGCTTTGATTGCGAAAGAAGCAAAGATCAACCAGGCCTTGATATACAATCATTTCGAGAGTAAACAGGCGTTACAGCTGTCGATGCTGGATCATATTCGTCAAACCATGTCTGATAATTATGAAACCAATCCGGCCTTATCCCGTCGAACCCAGGAATCAAGTTTTCTGTGGGCCATCACCGTTCAGTTTCATTCCAACCTGACAGCCGAAGAGCAGCAACGGTCATGCGTGCTGAAAGCAATGGTTGCCATTGATGAAAATATCAGGAAGAAGGCCTGGGAGATCGTCAGAGAAGACCAGGAGTATATCCGCACATGCCTTGAGCAGGACTATAAAACCAAATTCAAGGATGTTCAATCTGATTTCGAGATGATGTCCTGGTCCGTTTTTGCGTATAATCTGCTCTTTACAAGCCTTTCTATTATGGGCCAGGCGGATCACATTCCAAAAGAAAAAATCTATAAATCCGTGCAGGATTTTGAAAAGTTGATTTTACCCGATGAGTGACAGATCAAGTCGCTTTTCCAATTCACTATGGGATCGTTCAAAAATAATTTCACATAATCTGTTTGCAAAAGTCCTAAAAACACTGGACATTTTGCAAACAGAATGTGACAGCAACGTGTTTCCTTTTCATAAATGGGAAACACTTGACTAATTTTTGAGCCGACCCTATACGGTGCCTGAGTCATGTGGTCGGGATTCGGCTCTCTGTGATAACCAGATGTGTTTAGGTAATCGAAACAAACAGAAGGCGCCAATACTAAACCTGCCGAGGTTGAATAAAAACCACCACAAAAGGCTGTAAGCCAGGACTGCGGCCGTTATTTCCTCTGGACCGCCGCTCCCTTCTGCAAAACGTGCCACCAGCCAGATCATGGCGGCCTGGGTGGTTCCAAGACCCATGACCGTAATTGGGATTGAGCTGATCAACCAGACGATGGGAAGGAAGACGGCCAGGTATCGTAAGGGGACATGCAGGCCGAATGCAGTCAAGGCAAAATAGCAGGTAAGAATACCGGCCACAAAAGTCACTGACCTTACTGCCATGAGTTTAAAATAGAGGGTAACCGGCGCTTCACGGAAAGTTGAGAAGATCTCCTGACGCTTGAATCGCAGTTGTGCCTGCGGACGCGGCAGGTACAGCCTATAGAAACTGAGGTGTAAACCAAAGAGCATCCATGAGATGACAATAAACCTGACAAGGCTACCCTCGCGGGAACTTTCAAAAAACGAAACCAGATCCACCCCTGGCAGACGAAAAGCCCCTGCCAGGCAAAAGGCGAGCAGCAGGTAGTAGTCGTTGAAAGCGGCAAACAGAATTATGGAACCACCCCGTTTAAGCGATAGCCCTTTCCAGCGGTTCATAATCAAGGCCACTCCCCCCTGGCCAGCAAAAAAATTCAGCACGGCCAGCATGTATGAGGCGCCCCGCACCGGCAACATTTCCCGATAAGACACCGGAACGTGGAACCATCTGAAAAGCAGGGTGTATACCTGTGATTCCCACAAAAAAATGATCAGCAGATTGAAGAGGAGCAGCGGGAGAAAGATTCTGAGATCTGCATGACGGACTGAACGGGTGACATCGGTGATGGAAACTTTCTGAAAAACAAAATAAAGGACAACAGCTGCTATCAGCCACGGACCCAGTTTACGGAGAACTGTTTTCAGGTCTCTTCGTTGCGGCGGTGTCAAATCGGCATCAGTCATCTGAATTCATCGAGTTCGGGGTAAAGTACCAAAGGATTTTTTCTGTGCCCTGGTGCATTCCAAAAACGGACCTGTTTAAGCAGATTTTCTGCTTCTCTAACCGATCGCAGATGTCAAAGATAGTAATAGTTGGTCAGTAATTTTCATGGAAGGGTATCAGACCATTGGAATTCGATCTAGAGGAATAAACAACACCGCCGCAAGCAACTTGGTATTGCCCGTCATTCCGGAATCTAGTCGAATTTCTACTGGATCCCGGATCGGAGTCCGGGACGACTCGACGCCGCAAGCCGCAGAGTATTATACCCATGTTTGGGAACAAAGCCCGATTTAAGGGAAGGGTTGCCTCCCTTTAGAGGGAGGCATTAAGTGGCGGGGGTGAGGCCTATACCTGGCCGTGAACAACTTCATCACCAACTATCGTTGCAAGGACCTCGATATCTTTAATCTTAAGCGGATCAATATCCAGCGGATTCTCTGCCAGTACCACCATGTCGGCCAGTTTTCCCGGCTCCAGGGATCCTTTGATATCCTCCTCATGATTCTGGAAGGCAGCGTAGGTCGTGACAGATTTTACGGCCTCCAGAACCGGAATCCGCTGATTGGCCCCGATAATTCTTCCTGTGGTAGAAAGACGATTCGTCGCAGACCAGATGGACAGCAGCGGATTGATAGGCGTCACAAAGTCGTCGTTGTGGTTTGTAAAAGGGATGCCTCGCACCAGCGCGCTGTGACAGGGATCCATATTGTGGGCCCTGAGCGGTCCCAGAAAAAGAGATTCGTGTCGATCTCCCCAGTAATACGTATGCACGGCGAAAAAAGATGGGACAACGCCCAGCCGCTTAATCCGGTCAAGTTGATCTTCCCGGGCTGTTTGGCAGTGGATAATGATATGCCGGATATCATTTCTGGGATAGGCTTTTTGGGCTGCTTCAAAGGCATTCAAACAATCCTCGATGGCGATATCCCCATTGGCGTGAATGGCGATCTGCCAGCCTTTTTTGTGCAAAGCGGTCACTTGTTCCTGAAATTCCAGAGGATCATTGACCCGGTAGCCATTATAGTTGAACGCCAGTTCCGGTCGATTTTCTGGAAGTGTGTAATAGGGTTGACTCAAATAAGCGGTGTAGGCTTGAATACTACCATCTTGAAGCAGCTTCACGGCTCCCAGGCTGACCATATTGTTTCCGGACAGGTCGGTACCTGAGGTCGTGACCGGGTACTGATTCAGCTCGAAGTTTCCACCCGGCAGGATATGGACCCGATTTTTGAGCTGACCCCCTTTGGCGGTGTCTAAAAAGATTTCCAGCAATTCAGGCATTGCGTATCCATCTTGAGCAGTGGTCACGCCTGTCCCCAGGTATCTCCTGGAACCATGAAGCACCGCCTCGACTGCCTTTTCAGGCGTCAATTCCGGAAGAAAGCCCTGTACCATATTCATAGCTGATGGCTCTTCCAGAATTCCTAAAGGTTCGCCGTTTGACGGATCAATTTGAATATGACCGCCCTGGGGTTGGAGGGTGTCTCTGGTGACATCTCCTAATTCCAGCGCTTTGGAATTGACAGTCATCGCATGTCCGGAGATGTGACGAATGGCGATAGGATGTTCAGTACTGACTTTATCGAGGTCGTAACGTGTAGGGTGCCGCTGTTCAGCAATCATTGTATCATCGTAGCCAAAACCGGTGATCCATTTCCCCGGGGCCGTTTTTGCGGCCGTTTCTTTCAGTTTGGTCTGGATATCATCGATACTGGTTATATCTCCAATCGGTGGGGAATTCAGATCGACAAAAAAACGTTTAAAGTAGCAGGAAAGGAAAAAATGCCCGTGTGGGTCAATAAAACCCGGAAGTACTGTTTTTCCGTCCAGGTTCACAACTTTAGATGCGGTTGTCGCCAGGGTTTTAATCTCTTCATTACTACCCAGGGCGAGAATACGGTCTCCAGAAGTTGCCAGTGCCTGGCATCTTCGATTGCTGTTGTCCAGACTAACAATGTCACCGTTTACATATATTGTTTTTACAGGTTCAGCCATATGTCCTCCATAATGGTGTTTCCAGTTGCACTTTGATAACAGCTCACACATCAATGTCATTACCGTAAAGGATCGCTCATAAATTACGTCACATTCTGTTCGCAAAATATCCAGTTTTTTTTGGGGCTTCAGGGTCGGCTAAAAGATTACTTCACATTCTGTTTGTAAAAGATTACTTCACATTCTGTTTGTAAAATGTCCGGCTTTTGAGGACTTCAGGGTCGGCTAAAAGATTACTTCACATTCTGTTTGTAAAATGTCCGGCTTTTGAGGACTTTTGCAAACAGATTAAGTGAAGTTATTTTATAACGATCCCTATGCAAACAGATTAAGTGAAGTTATTTTATAACGATCCCTATGCAAACAGATTAAGTGAAGTTATTTTATAACGATCCCTATGCAAACAGATTAAGTGAAGTTATTTATGAACGATCCCTTAATTTAACAACATTGGCTCACACATTCAAATCAATTTGTCTAATCTGACACGCAGCGCCAGTGTCTACCTGCCCGGCGTCTCTCTGCAGAAAGAGGTACCAAGTAACCTGGAGATTGGTCAGTGTCGTTTTTAATGTCCAATTGTTGTTTCCAAATTATCTAACACTTTCAAGCCTACGTTGTCAATAATTATTTGCAAATATGTTGCGTTATTCATAGCTATTTTACTAATTTTTTACGTTGTCCGCAGTTTGTGAAATTCCATCTGAATAGATAAGAATTGCCGGGTCATTGAGCCCGCCTCCAACTCAAGGGGATTAAACGAATCTTCACTGGAAAAGCATCTTTGTCCCGTCGATATTTGTTTCCAATGGTGGAGCGAATGAATGGTTGAAAGATAAGGATAAAAACTGTAAATATTTCATCTTGAGCAATTACGACAATGTCTTTTTTAGGAACTTAATCTACTGTTATTATTTTCTTATTAATTATTTTTAATTTTTTATTGACACCATGACTGGGATCCTAGTATCCCTATTATTAGATTAATTGAAACCATCATCCTTTGAAAAAAGTTCAACCATGTCACCCATCAACACGCAGCACAACTGGAGTCTTCGCAAGCAGATTTTCGATTATCTGAGCAATCAGATCGAGAAAGGATCTTTGACACCGGGATCTCTGATCAATGTCCGAAAATTGACCGAAGAGATGAACATCAGTCGTACGCCGCTTCGTGAAGCACTGGCACAGATGGAAGTTCAGGGACTGGTCACGATCATGCCTCAGAGGGGCGTTTTGATTAATGTCTTAACCTATGATCAGTTACTGAATATATTCGAAATTCTGGGCGCTCTGGAATCTCAGGTATTGATGACGGTTTTTGGCCGGATCACGCCTAAAAAAATCGAAAAAATGGAACAGTATAATGATCGTATGGCGGAGCATATTGTGAATGAGAAGAATCGAAAATTCCATGAGAGCAATATCCGGTTACACCAGGTTTTTTTGGATCTATCCAGCAACAATGAACTGACCAGTTACGTGAGCAACCTCAAATTGAGAGTGTTCGGGTTTGCGCTGAAAAGTTACCGAGACCGGTTTAAAAAAGCCATAGTTAAAGAAAATCAAACGTTAATTTCATTGTTGCGCGCCGGAGAGAAAGAAAAGGCAGTGCACTATCTCAAAGAAGTCCATTGGAAATTCAACTATCCGGACAACTTTATTCGGACCGAATCCCAAATCTTATCTTTAGGAGTATAAAATGATCGTCGGGATATTAAAAGAGATCAAAACCGAAGAGAATCGTGTTTCCATGACACCTTCGGGCGTTGAAGTACTGAAGCTGAACAATCACACAGTACTGGTTGAAAAAGGAGCCGGTATTGGCAGTGGTTTCGATGATGAGCTATACAGTAAGGCTGGCGCAGAAATCATCGCCACCGCCAAAGAGATTTATGATCGCTCTGATATGGTCATGCATGTCAAAGAGCCCATCGAACAGGAATATGACCTGATTCGAGAAGGCCAGATTGTCTTTACTTACCTGCACCTGGCGGCCAATGAGCCCCTGACCAAAGCATTGATCAAGTCAAAGTCGGTCTGTATTGCCTATGAAACCATTCAGAAGACCGATAAATCCCTTCCACTTTTGACACCCATGAGTGAAGTAGCCGGACGGATGGCTATTCAGCAGGGAGCGAAATACCTGGAAATGGCCCAAAAAGGAGAAGGTATACTGCTGGGTGGCGTCCCCGGAGTCGATCCCGGAACGGTCGTCGTTCTGGGTGGGGGTATCGTCGGGGCCAATGCAGCCAAAATGGCTTGCGGCCTGGGAACTAAAGTTTACATTCTGGATATGAATCTGAATCGACTACGGTATCTGGACGATGTCATGCCAGCAAATTGTACCACACTGATGTCCAGCCCGGCGACCATCCGAAAACTGGTCAAAGAAGCGGACGTAGTTGTCGGTGCGGTTCTGATTCCTGGCGCCAAAGCAACCAAACTGGTGACACGCGACATGTTAAAAACCATGAAGAGGGGTTCCGTACTGGTGGATGTAGCCATCGATCAGGGAGGCTGTTTTGAAACATCAAAGGCAACTACCCATACAGATCCGACATATATCATTGACGATGTGATTCACTACTGCGTCGCCAACATGCCGGGTGGGGTCGCCAAAACGTCGACACTGGCCCTGACCAATGCCACACTGCCCTATGCAGTTGAAATAGCCAACAAGGGCTGGCAGAAGGCGCTGCGGACCAATAACGAAATCAAACTGGGCGCCAACGTCATCAACGGTCATGTTTGCTACGAAGGTGTTGCCAGCGCTTTTGATATGGAGATGGTCGAGGTGGATAGCCTGCTGTAATCACCATTAAAAGATCTCTCAAGGATAACCGGTTCTTCCCGGCGTATGTTATCAAACGCATAGGAAAGGAAGGACCGGTGGCATGGAATGACACTCAGGCACTCTGCAGAATATGCACCAGGCAGACAGCACCAACTCCCACCATATGAGCGAGACCGGTCTTGGCATGGGGTTGCTGTCTGTCACCCGCTTCACCACGAAGTTGTCGCGTGATTTCGGCAATCTGGCCAGTCCCCGTCGGACCGATGGGATGTCCCATGGACAGCAGCCCGCCGGACGGACTGACTGCACAACGCCCGCCGATATCAAACTCACCGGCTGAGATGTCCCTGGCACCCTCACCCTGCTTACTCAGGCCCATTGCCTCGGCATACATGATCTCCTCAATCGTGAACGCATCATGCAGTTCAATGACGTCCAATTGATCTGCGGTAATTTCAGCTTCCTGACAGGCCTGTTCTGCTGTTTCCCGGGTCAAGGCCACATCCCAGTTTTCACCTGGGCCATAAATCCGTTCTGACCTTGAGACGGATGCCAGTACGCGCACACTTCTCTCAAGCGCTAAACTGAATTTTTCCATGGCATCCTCGCTCACGACAACCACTGCTGCGGCACCTTCCCCGATGGGACAGCAATGCAGACGGTTGAGTGGCCCCGCAAGATAGGGAGGGGCTAGAACCTCTTCCAGGGACCTCTCTTTTTGTCTTTGAGCAAAGGAGTTTTTGGACCCATTTTTATGGTTTTTAACGGCCACTGCAGCGAGTTGTTCGAGCGTGACACCGTAGTGTTCGCGATATTGATTTGTCAACAGAGCGAAATGGTTGACAGGCGCCAGCCATTTTCCAATCAAGTCACCAGGGGAACCGTTATTGGCTCGTGGTATCAATGCGGGTTTGTCCACTCCCGCCGCCATAGAGATATCTGTAAGTCCCGACGCAACATCCAGGCAGGCCTGCCTGAAACTGGTTGAGCCGGATGCAGAAGCGTTCTCCACCTGGGCGATGGGGATACCCGTGGTGCCCAGATGTTTTATCATCGCTCGTCCCGGAGCCATGCCCAGCAAAGCGGTGCCCAGATAGAACGACTCGATATCCGGCCAGCTGATCCCGGCATCGGTCAGCGCAGCCCGGATCGCAGACAACCCAAATTCAATATAGGGTCTGGTGCTGATCCGTTGATAACGATCCAGGCCAATACCGACAACATATACCGGCCGCATTTGTTTAAGTGTTTTAGTCATCGCTTCTCCTGAATCTAATCACCTCTTTGCCGTCGACTTCAGATCCGTATGCTTCAATCCGGTCACCAATCGAGAGGGCCTCGCTGCCATCAATGATCCCCCCTAAGACAGGTCCATCTTTCAGCTCTATCAATGCCAGGGTGAAGCTGCCCTCACCTTCTGCAACTTCCACACAAGACAGGATTCGCCCAATTCCATCGAACTCCCGGCTAGCCAGATCATGACCGTGGGCACCGCAGCGCTCGCAGCCAAAGGTGATAGCAGGAAACCAACGGTAGTGGCAGGAAGTACACTCTGTTCCCAACAACTTGGGAATATCTCCTTCCAGTTTAAATAGGGATGTTTTCATCAATTCTTACGCTTCCGTGTGTGGGGATCAATGCCGTCCTTTTTAAGCGCACTCATAGGGGGTCGATGAGCGCAAATTTCCGGCAAAGTTCAGATTAATTATGCATCCGGCCGCAGATCAACTGGCTTCCTCCTCGGAGCGGATGATCTTCATTGTCATGGGGAGAGATTGACATCTTTACGATCTCTGCGTCAATGAGGTCGGTCTTGGATTAGCAACTTATTGGGCATAAGGTCAGACAGGCAAAATGTGATATTACAGCAAGATATACTCAGGTTTATGACCTCACATCCGAAAAGTCCGCATGAGACTTTTTAGCAAAGGATCAGCCAGAACATAACCCTCCGGTTCTTTGTATACAACAGCATTATTCTCAAATTTGGAATTTTAAGATAACAATAGAAAGATTGAAGAAATTGGGCTATTGCATCCCTATTATTGAAATCATTACCATTTTCAAGTTTTCTAATCTCTGCTGGTTTAATATTCAATGATGCAGCAACATCTTTGACTTCCAATCCCAACCCACATTAGCCCATTCCCTAGTGACATAAAATTAACTAAATGGAACTTCCGAGACACACGAATCTTCAAACAAAAATTTTTTTAAACAAAGGAATAGCTATAAAACGAAAGAGTTACATCATTTGATGTGACCAATATGGAAGATATTGGGGCCTTTTGGTGGAAATTTTAAATTTGGTATTATTATTGGGATTCCGGGGTGGGATGGTCCGTGAAAAGGCCATTATAGAAAAAATCCAAAATTAAAGAATTGACCCCAAAAATTTTGTTTCACGCGCACCCAGTTACCACGGAAAGACACCAGTATGGTTTGCAAAACATATTGCATTTATCGGCGTTATTTGATAGTCTTAAAAGGCTAATAGAACTCCATCTCTCCGAACATTTGCATCTGAATAGTCATTCAAATTTGTTTACACATCATCCAGAGGAGGAGTCATGGTTGGAAATTGGAATATCCGAAAACGACTATTTGTAGCACTCATTGGAATCGTCATTACAACCTCTATCGGTTGGAATGGATTCATTCCAAAAGCACAAGCGTTTGATATCGTGATCGGTGCAAATCAACTGACAAGTATCGAGTTTCACGCAGGACGACTGGTGTGCCGGCTGATCAATTCGAATTCAGATAACATGCATTGCCAGCCGCGCGTAACATCCGGTTTTTCGTACAATATGGATAACGTCCGATTGGGCGCTCTTGATTTGGGGATTGTTCGATCCGATGTTCATTTTCGAGCAATAAGGAAGCAGGGAATCTATAAATTCAAGAATGTTACATACGAGAATATCCGCTCTCTTTTTTCACTTCATACCGCTCCATTCACCTTGATCGCTTCTCAAAAATCTAAAATCAGGGCCTTGGATGATCTCTTGAAAAAGCGAATCAATATTGGTCCTCGCGGCACAGTGCAGCATTCAGTATTCAATCAGATCTTTCTTCAAAAAGGTTGGAGTAAAGGTGACTTTATTATGTTGGAAGAACTGCCAGGTTCACAATCACAAGACACCATCGCATTTTGCCATGGACGGATTCAGGCTATTGTTTATGCCATGGTTCACCCCAACCCCACTGCAAAAAAATTGATCCAGCGGTGCAATGGAACGCTGATTCCGATCGATCAACCCACCATCAAGCAGTTGGTCAGCACTCATCCTTATTTTTCATCAACCCGGATTCCTCAGGGCTTATACAAAACGAACAAACATCCAACGACAACGTTTGGCCTGAAATCAACAATCGTTGCTTCCGAAGATTTGGATCATGAAACAGTCTATCATATTGTTAAAACAGTTTTTACCAACATCAGGTATTTTAAAAAGGCTCATCCAGTGTTTGGTGATTTAAATCCGAAGATAATGGTCAGGGAAGGATTAACAGCTCCGTTACACAGCGGGGCGATCCAATTCTACAAGGAGAATGGGTTGTTGTGATTCATTTTTATGATTTTAACCTTGCTAATAGAAGAAAGGAGTCAGATATGGATTTTCTATATTGATTCCTTTGTTTTTGTAAAATCGAATTTTGCATTTTTGACCCATTGATCACTTCAATGAGAAAATATGATTTTGAGTTAGTTTTTTAACCATCTTCAACTGGTCAACGATGGACATCATTCAGTTTCTCGAAGAGTACATGTATTTCTTTATTGCAAGTCTACTGATTCTTTTATTATTCAAGAATCGTATTCTCGCCAAGATATATAAAATTCAATACATCTCGACTGTCGAGGCGAATAAGGTATCCAGGCAGAGCTTGTTTTTAGATATTCGAACATCAAGGGAAACTGAAAACGGGGCAAAGATTAAAGGTTCTAAGTTAATCCCTCTTTACGAATTATCAAAGAGAATGGATGAACTGAAGGATGTTGGAACTGATAAAAAGGTGATTATTGTATGCCGTTCAGGAAGCAGAGCCCCAGCCGCAGGAGTCAGGTTGATGGTAAAGTTTTTTGGCCCTACCATCTAATACTACCGAAGAAAGCGATCGCAAAAGACTTTCAGGATGAAGATTAGATTACGGACCCTGCAGAATTCGTTTAATTGGATAGAGAAACGACACCCTCTTTTGGCAGCTTCATGAATTTCGAATAATCTTTGAATATGTCAGTATGATTGGTTTTGTTAATCAAAGCATCCAACTTTTTCATCAGTCTGGTTCCCTGCGGCGTCTTTTGTACCGCAAAGCTTGCAGGAACAAACATTACCTCATGGTAATAGACACCTTGCAGTTTTAATTTTTTAATAGAGGTCTGGCTTGATACGCGTTCAAATAAAAACGCATCAATACGTCCTTTAGCAAGCATTTTAAAGAGGTTTTCAATTTTTCCTTCATAAAACTGATTGAGAGGAATACCCAGCACTTCTGATATAAATTCTTTATTTCCCCTGGGGGTACCGATTCTTTTCAACGTTTTATATTTGCCAAGGCTCACATTGTCCTTCTTAAGCGAATAAACATCAATTTTTGTTGGGATCGACCATTTTAATTCCTGGGCATATTCGTAAAACTCTTTCGCTTCCAGCTGATGTGGTGTATGCCCCATTAATGCAGCACGGCCGTCTTTCAGTGCCATTTTAGCACGATTATAGGGCCCGATGGTGATGGTAAATTTCAGATCCGAGATACCCTCTATTTCTCTCAACAGCTGAAGGGTCAAACCTGTTTCGATGTCAACAACCAGTGGTGGAAGCGGTTCCAAATTAACACGGACCTCTTCTGCCCAAGAATTTTGAAAAGTCAGCACCATTCCTATCGAGATCAAAAATAATTTTATATAATTCATATCAACTCTGTGTTAATGTTATCAATGCGTAAACACTATCCAGGGATTACTGGACTTGGAACGAACCTTTATTTTAAAGCAATAAAAAATTAAAAACAACTTATCCTTGAATATATTTTAAATCTACCAAGGGAAACAGTGAATTGATAGAATATTTAGTGGTTTCTTGGCTGCTATTTCCCTTGATCACCTCGCTGGGGCGTTTGCTGGATGAACCTGCCGATTTTAAATTTCCGCACAGAGAAATAGAATCAAAAGGTTTGGGGCGGGTAGTCTGGCAACACCCTCTCAGCAGATAAAAAATGGCGTAGCTGGAAACAGATACACAAAAATATTGAGAAAAATGGTTTGCGAATTGTGCATAAACATTGTAAATTATAAATCAGAGGTCAACTTTCCTCACCTGGAGAAATCCGGCGCAATGACGGAATCTCTACTTTAGGAAGAGGGATCACCCCATCAACAAAATCTGTCAAGATCTGTAATTCCTGCTGTATTGAGGCATCGTGACACCCCCTGACACTTTATATCTCTACTATTTGTGTAAGACGACCCTGATGAACGGATTCAATCCTTAGTAACCTAAGCAAAGTCTATCTGAAGCTGATTACGCGATAATCCCCCGTCACTTTTTCATAAAAGAAAAAAACGGTCCTATAACCATATTATAATTAGAAAAGGTAACAGTAATGGAAGAAAACAAAATAAAGAGCAGCATTGCTATTAAGATCTCGGTGCTCATAGGGTGCTTTGTGATTATATTGCAGTTGCTGTCCGGATTCATATCGTTTAGAACTGAGCGTTCCCTGATAACAGGCTTGCTGGATGATTTGTGGCAGACATCCGAGCAGAATTTCGAAAATCAGAAGAAGTCTCAATTGGGCCAACTTAATAAGAATCTTCTCTTCAACTCCAAGACGATCGCCAGTGTGGTAGCAAACGGTTTGTACAATATGGACGATGTTGCATCAGCGATTCGACCGTTCATGGATATTGAGGAAATTCAGGCGATTGTCGTTTTTGATGAAAAAAAGGAGAGTTATGAGGCTGTCTGGCGAGACAACGGCTTGAAATCCGGTAAGAAACTGCCGACCACATTTTTAACTACGGACCTGAAAGTGGCCGACACGAAAGCGATGTGGGAAGATACCGATGTGGGTGGTGTAAACGTCTACTATACGGACCGTATGTTAACAGCTAGATTCAAGCAACTCCAAAAGTCAACTGAGGAGAATTTTGAACAGATACGTCAAAATGTCAGCGGTGTACAGGTTCAATCAGCCTACTACCAGGTATTGGGATTATCTCTTGCAGTTATTGCATTCCTGGCGATTATTTTCTTCTTAATCAGAAGAATCGTACAACCATTAAGAAGACTAGCGGGCCTGATGCAGGAGATTGAAACCTCCGGTGATTTTGGAAAACGGGCTGAGGCATCCGGGTCAGATGAAGTGGGGGGCATTGCAGGTGCACTGAACAGCCTGCTCAATAATCTGCAGACATCAATAAATGGCGTTAATACCGTCATGAGTGCCGTGGCTGAGGGTGATTTAGAACAACGGGTGACAACCGATCACAAAGGTGACCTCGAACGTTTAAAAACCAGTATCAACGAATCAGTTGAGTTGTTAAGTCGTACCATCACCCAGGCAACGGTGGTCAGTGAAAAAGTATTTAACTCGTCCAAGGAGCTCAGTTCTTCTTCTCAAAGCCTGGCTACCGGAACGTCACAGCAAGCAGCCAGCATCGAAGAGATTTCATCCACCTTGGATGAAGTCCAGTCCCAGACAGATGCGAATAGCAACAATGCTCAGCAGGCACAGCAATTGTCTGACCAGACCATGAAGATCGTAGAACAGGGAAATCAACAAATGGAAAGCATGTTGAGCTCCATTACCAATATCAATCAGTCCAGTGCTGAAGTATCAAAAGTAATTAAGGTTATTGATGAAATTGCTTTTCAGACAAATCTGCTGGCTCTGAATGCTGCTGTAGAGGCTGCCAGGGCTGGAAAGTATGGTAAGGGATTCGCTGTAGTGGCGGAAGAGGTTCGTAACCTGGCGGGTCGAAGCGCGGAAGCCGCTAAGGATACAACAGAACTCATTGAAACCTCTATTAAAGAAGTAGAAAAGGGCGTTAAAAACGCCGATCAGACTGCCGCCATTTTGAATCAGATCTCGGAAGGGATGACCAAGAACAACGATCTGGTATTGGAAATTTCGGCTGCCTCGCAAGAACAGGGTCGTGGAATAAAAGAGGTCAATCAGGGCGTGTCTCAGGTAAGCGATGTGGTTCAACAAAACTCCTCAATTTCCGAGGAATCGGCTTCTGCCTCTCAAGAACTGACCAGTCAAGCTACGATATTGCGCGAGACGCTGACACGGTTTAAAACAGGTACACGCATCGGGACAGAGCCCACGCAAATACAACAGATCATTCAAAACGAGCCAAAACAGCTACTGACGCCAAAAACCATCACCTTGGATGATGATGACTTTGGGAAATACTAAACTAAATTTTTGTCTATTCAGCATAATCCCCTCGGCTATGACAATGTGCTGAATAGTTACCCAGATTTTTAAGTTCATTGGGAGCCTTCATTTTTTATCAACAGCGAATTACACCCTGAATCTCTCCACCATTTCTTTCAATTGTGCCGCTAAAGCAGTTAGTCCTTTAGCGCTTGAGTTTATCTCTGCGCTACTATTGTTTGTCTCACCAGCAGCTTGATTGACATCTGCAATATCTTTAGCAATCTCTCCCGCTACTCCGGAACTTTGAGTCACATTGTCGGTTACCTCTTTAACCCCTTCTGACGCCTGGGTGATATTACCAGCAATCTCCCTGGTAGTCTTGGACTGATCCTCCACTGAAACGGCAATAGTGGATACAATCTCGCTAACGCTTTCAATAATTTCGGTAATGTTCTTTATCTCACTTGAGGTATTTGAGGTCATACCCCGGATCAACTTAAGTTTTTTGTCCGCCTGGCCAGTGGCCTCGGCCGTCTGGTTTGCCAGATCTTTGATTTCCTGCGCCACTACTGCAAAGCCCTTACCGGCTTCACCGGCTCTGGCAGCCTCAATAGTAGCGTTCAAGGCCAACAGGGCGACTTTATCAGAGATAGAGCGAATGACTTCAGTGATCGTATCGACATCGCTGGACGCCTCTCCAAGCCTATCTACCAATTCAGAAACGTCATTGAATTTTACAACAGCTCCATCTGTCACAGAACGTGCTTCTTCAGAATTTTGAGCAATAGCATTGATGGTTGTCGTCAATCCTTCAGTGGCTGTAGTAACGATCTTTAAATTAGTGGCGGCCTGTTCTGTAGCCGCGGCAACTGAGTTCATATTGGTACTCATCTCTTCTGCCGCTGCAGCTACCGCATTGGATTTAGATAACATTTCATCTGCCCCCCCAGATAATTTATTTGAAAGGCCGGTCATCTCGGAAGAAGAGGTGTTCAAGGTCTCTGAGTTTATCTGAATTTCTTTCACCATCGTCTGCAGGTTTGTACACATACGATTGAGTGCCACGGACAATTGTCCCATTTCATCGGTGCTTGTGGCCTGACATGTCTTGGTCAAGTCACCTTCAGATACAGCACTCGCAACCTGAAGCGCATCTATTAATGGCCGGGAAATTTTCGAGCGTACATAGTAGAAACCACCAGCTACGACTAGAAAACCTATGAGCATGGATATATACTGTATTGTTTTGAGTAGTCGTATTTGCGACTCTGTATCAGCCTGAAACATACGTACTACCTCGTCCATGATACTTAAACAGATAAGATTTTTATTACGAATATTTTGAAGATGTTTTTGGTATTCAGGAGAGTTTATCGCCCCGCTTCTCACCACATCTACCGATGTTACCATCTCGTTCCATAATTTTTCCACCTGCGCCAGCACCATTAAAATGTCCGGATTAGTGGTCTTTGGAATCTCCACCGGTACACTCATGGCAAGATCGCTGTACGTAATTCCTCCATCTCTTAGCGCTACGAGGGTTGTTCCAAAAAGCTTTTGTGTTTTTAATGAAACCGGTTCATCCTGCACATTTTTACTTTTGAGTATTATTGTTGCCAGGACAGGGTCTTGAGTCACCATCACAGACACTACCAAAATACCCATTAATTCATTTAATTGAAAATCGTTTTTGGGACTTTCCTTATGATTATTATGACAGGAAACACAGGCAGCTGAACTAGCCGGGTCTGAGGTAGCAAAATTGAGTTCTACTCCACCTCTATTTCGAATAACTTCGCTATAAGAAGTATCCGGCGACTTACTGAGTCTATCCCATGCCTGCTGCTCGAATTCAGTACGCAATCCTTTATTTGGATTGATGTTGTACTTGCTCAGTAATTTATAATGATATTCTCCTTTTTTTTCAACTTCCTCCGACACTTCCCGCACAAACGTGGCAGGTAGTGGAATCGCGTGCCTTATTCGACGATATCGAGCACTTGCTTTAAAGCCTGACCACTCTTTTTTTAACTTGCCGATAACATTCTTCGTATAGTACCCCCGGTCAGCCGAGATTTGAAAAGAGAGAACCCTGGCAAATTCATTGGCCTGAAAAAGTATCTGACGATGGTTGGCCTCTTCAAAAATTTCCTTAGAAAATTTTTGAATTAACATTCGCTGTCGGCCAGCTAAATTTATCACCACTGAATCCCTTTCCTGAGCTATCACTATCCAAAGGGTAGCTGCCACTGTTCCGGCAATAACCAGCAATAATAATCCAAATATGAAGCTGAACCGTGTATTGAGTGAAAGCCCTTTATTTGATTGTTTTTTTTTGTTCAATATCATTTTTTCCTATTTTTAAAATTTTTCAGATAGCAGAATCACATTTTTCTAATCAAATTCTTAGCCTCATTGATTACCTATCCGTCATTATTTTCCAACACCTTCACCTGATAAGATACTTCTACAAATTTGGCTTTATTTTGTTTGCGAAAGTTAGCAAGTCCTCAATCAGGGCCTTTCCTTCCAGTACAGTAATTTGTTTTGATGCACTCCTTGTATTTCAGCTCCGCTATTAGTCTGGACTTGCCAAGTCAGATCTCAGTCGCAATATGAACACCTGATCCTTGTCCCTAAACAGCTTGCAGCACAATCATCTTCAGCTATCTACGAAATGCTTAAATGCTTATTATTGTTTGTGAATAGCACAAAAAAGCGGAAAAATAAAGAAATAAATTACCTGAATCAGCCTAACACTCATCAAATATGGGTCCAGGGAAATGATGATTTATCAATACTAACGTTGTCTTCATGCATTGGCATTATATTAAAACTTGAAAATTTTGCTTATCTCGAAAAATTTCTGTCCATTTAGTCAGCCCACATTAGCCCATTCCTTAGTTATCAAAATCCTACTTCTGTGAACTTCCGGGACAAAGGAAAATTACATGAAAGATCCTAATAAACAAAGGAATAGCAACAATACGAAGTAGTTACCGGGAATGAAATAATTGATATGGAAGGTATTGGGGGTAAAATGGTGGAGGAGATCCCTTTTCAATGTTTACGGGGCCTAGCGGGGAGGGTTGGTAGTTGATTGGACTAAATGAATTTTTGACTTGGCAAATTATTTGAGTATCACAACAAATCAAATACTTGAGAGAAAATACCGATGATGCCAGTAGACCCGGCATCTTCCATCCTGGCAAGATCGGTTTCAATTCCTTCGATTTCCGGCAGAGCCGGCTAAATAAGTTTTAAAATATCCATTCAGTCCAACTGATAATGAGCAGCTTAAATGTTGTTGAAAATCACAGCCGTATATATAGTTGTTGAAGCAATTTCCCCCATATTATACAGCAGCCTGGGGTTCATCGGTAACACTCCCCCAGTGTCAATCATTGGATATGTGAAATGCAGGCAGGGTTATGTTCCAGAATATGGCGATAAACCGGATCGAGGCAATCGATCCGATTCCAATTAGAGAAGCCATCAGCTGGTTAAGATTCAGCGCCTGGGCAGACAGATACACCAGTACACCGACGAGTGCAGCAACAGAATACAATGTTGACGTTGGTCGGAAAATCAAAGGAACTTCGCTGGCCAGGATATCTCGCAGTACACCACCGACAACACCGGTAATGATGCCCATGACAGCGACGATGGGCAGTGACATCTGTGCATCCTCTGCAACCTGTGCTCCGACAATGGTGAAAAGAGCCAGGCCAAGGGCATCGGCAACCAGCAGGGTCTTTTGGGGAGGGCTGAAAAACCGAACATAGAGAATCGTAAACACTGCAGTCAGCAGACAAACCCAGATGTTCACGGGTTCCTCTATCCAGAAAATGACATCGCGGTTTAAAAGAACATCCCGAATGGTTCCCCCGCCAAGAGCCGTAATGGAAGCAAGTACTCCGACACCAATCCAGTCCAGTTTTTTCTTGCCCGCGGCCAAAGCGCCACTCATTGCGAAAACAGATACACCGATTAAACTCAAGTAGTGTATGATCATAAAACTTCTCGTAGTTAATTGATTGCAGAAATGAAATCAAAAATAGTAAAAAAAACCACCCCCGAATCTGGGATGAAATATGAGTTTGGCAAGGTTTTATTTTATAAGCCCCAACTGCCCCTGGTTTACCTTGTTGACATACTTCCCATTTATGACCTGGACTGTCGCAATACGTTTGTTGCAGGACGGGCAGTAAATGTCAGTTCCTTTCTCTGAATAGTCGTTGATGAATATGCCCGTAAAGTCTTCTGTAATCCGATCCCGGTGAATCTTCAACAATCTTCTTCCCGGTCCTTTTTTGTACTTCAGCAGCTTTTGGCCACATTGACAGTGAATTACAAGAATCTTGTATTTAGTCAGTTTTTTCACTGGGTTTGCAGGGAGGATTGGTAGTAGATTTGAGAATGGCAGGTGAGATTTCACCCCAATATCTACCGCAAAACCTCTCCATTCTTGCCTTTACAAAGAAAATGAATTCTTGACCTTACAACATATTAGTTGGATGGACTTAAACCAGTTTGCTCATCAAGCCAATTAAGAATCGCTGTTCTCATCAATTTATGTGACTCCATTTCGGCAAAGAGTAATTGTATATGGCTGGTATCGTATATTAAATCTGTAGCATAGTGCATCTCGCAGAGTGGAAGATGCCCAGCATGCCAATCTGCTGATCGAATAGTAGAGTGAATCATTTCACACATTTCTCGATCCGCTTTGCTGTACTTGATCATAAAATCTGTGAAGCTCTTATACTTTCGTTTATTTGTTTGTACAATTGAGTCAATGGCACCATATTGGTAGCAATATGAATGATTTCGTTTTTCATTTTTATTCATAACCCCTTATTCTTCACAAAACCTCTGCGACGTACTCAAAAGCATCAGTATGGCTATGTTTTTCTTCATTATAGAAAAACACCTCACCATTATAATGAAGAAAATTTATGCCACTCCTTCTCATCTTGAAATATATCCCACCCCAGTATTTTGACGATTTTATATCCCATCCAAGAATATTATAAACTTCTCTTTTTGATAAGACCTTTTGATCTTTAATTCTTTTAAAAACAGTATCACGGTTTTTAAATTTAGATGATAGATGACCTGTCTTTTTATCAAACACCTCAGTCATTTTTTTATTCATAACCTCAAATGCTTCCTCTTTTGCTGGTATCAACTTGTTTATGGCATTTAGATTTATATAGTATTGCTCATCTCTAAACTCTTTATCAGTCCAACTTCTATACAGTACATCCAACATATCATCTGCGTTGTATGTCGTTTCATCAGTGAAAAGAAACTGGAACGCTTCTAAATTCAGATTGTAAAACAACAACCCATTTCTAATGGCTTCTATATTACTGATGCCATATGACTCATATTTGGCAGAGCATAGACTAACGTTTGTTTTTTCAATGACTCTTTTATACTCCGCTTTTGAATCGAGCCAGTCATATAATACAATGAATGGCTCAAGACAAGGGTCTATGTTCTTCTCATAGATTCCTCCCCTTTTGTTCTCAGGGCAGATAAAATGTATCTCAATAGGTACTTGAGGGTATTTTTTATGAAAACTGGCTAACACTTTGAAGAATAAGGAAGGGTCTTTTTGATCTGTTAGTCTGTGATTCCACAAGAAACTCAATTTTGTAAAATCTCTATCTTCATATGAAATCAAATCTAATGCTTTGTACACACTGAAAGGAGGCAATAGAATCATCTTCTCCATAATCGTATCAACAATCTTTTGAGAGTAAAAATACTCTATGATTGGTTTTATCTTTGTTATGGAATAATCATTACATTGAATAATATCAGCATATATAAATGATTCTAAAAAACCATAGGTTGCAATTGACTTCAAAGTTGAGGTCATTGCTTCAATAGCGTTTAATATATTATCACCATTGCTAAGAAATACCAATAGCCGCTTGCTTACAAACTAACTTGCTATCAATGGAATAGCCGACCATAATCAAGGTCTTGTTACCCACTTCGTGCAGAATTTCTCCGGCCCGATAGTATAGAGCCTCCCAAAGCTGTTTTTCATGTACTTTTTCTTCAGACTGACGAAGTTTGGACACATCATTCCCGAAAACATGGATGACGTTGAATTGTTTAATCCATTGGAATGTGAACATGAAGTATCGAGCGCCAATAGACAAGTGGCTGAAATATATTTCTCCGCTTTTTTTCATTTTGTCTAAAAAGTCAACGGGCAGGTTGGGAAACAGCTCAAAAAGATGCCGATTATTGACTAATTTTTGAAAAGCACTGTCAGCTGCCAGATTGGCAGTTTCTACATTGCCTTCCTGGTTAATACTCATGATCGGGAAAGGAAAAGCCTGCGCAAACATAGCCATCTTCTCCGCCAAATGTGCCTGAGCCTGGGCCTGCTCTTTGGCTTTTATCTGCTCTGCCTGAGTTTTTCCCAAATTTTCGATCATTTGATTAAAAGAGCGGGCTAGTCCGGCCACCTCTTTCCCGCCCTTTGAAACAGATACTTTTTCCCACTTCCCATCTCCCGCCATGTTTAAGGCCTTTTGCAGATCGACAATGGGTCGAATGATTCTGTCGGATAAAAAGGCAATATTGATAATCACCATGAGCACTATTAGAAATATACTGATCAGGATGATCTCTTGGGCCAGTTCGTATGCTGGGGCCCGAATGACTTCATCAGGGATATGTGCGGTTAGCTGCAAATCGGACCAGTCGGGAAAGGTGAAATCCTTGTAGATTCCGGAAATTACATGTTGTCCGCTACTGATAACCGTCTTTTTCTTATATAACAAATTAAGAGCGGTATCCGGGATATAGGCCAAAACCTGATTCCATATGGGGCGCCATTCGAAGACGATTAACAAAGCACCTTCCGCATTTCCTTGATAAAATATAGGAATCGCCATCAAATAATACGGCTCTGCCATAATATGGAAAAAAGAACGGTGAATCTTTCCTTCTTCGATGACAACGGTTCTCAGTTTCGAAAATTCCAGCAGGTACTCTTTCTCATCAAACCACCGAGAGTCTGTTTTTATAGGTGAAAGTTCAAAATCAAACAATCCGAAATAAACTCTGGTTCCAAAATCTGTCTCTGACAATTCTGAAAATATTGAAGGAAGATACTGTTCCCGGCCCAGTTCATCTACCAGGCTGTTGGTTAACAATCGATTTCGTGATTTTGGAATCAGAATGGAATCCCAGGCGATAAATGTTGTTTCAATTTTCTCCTCTATTCCAATAAAAACAGCGTCATAATATTTGTCCATCTGCTGTTGAACCGTATTAACGGTTCGATTGATTACCAGTACCATAATTAAAGATACGCTGATAACCGTGATGGTAACAAGTATTAATGATATGATGGATTTTAGGCCCAGTTTCATTTTAAAATCTTCGAAGTCAGGTTATTATAGTCAGACAAGCGGTTTATTTTATGATCCATTTATTAGCTGAAAATCTGTATTCTGACAGCATAAAATCATCCGCTGAAAGCGCATCATGGGCTTTTCCGATACCAGGCTTGAAAGCGGGGTCGTATGATCGTACAATTCCGTTTATCCGAGGCAAATGTTCCAAAGCGCTCCGAACTTTGATGCGATCTTCGGTTCCGGCTTGTTTTAGTGCAGCATGCAGTAAATGGGTAAGATCATAGGCATGTGCCGTCCCCACGGGACTTTGAAAATCCTCTACCGTCACTATCCGATTTTTTTTGAACAATTTCCCTGCAATTTTGAGCAACTGTTGTACTTTCCCACTACTCTTTTGTTTAATAAATGAAAATGTCTGCAGAAATTTCAGATTCACAGACATCATCGCATCCTTGCCAACAGTTTCCGGGAATCTTCCCCCGGTTATCCCCCAATGTGAAATAATTGGTATGCGTTTTTCCGGTGGTCGCATAGCCATTTGTTTTACAATGGTTGCTCCTTCGGGGGCATTGGCCACTAACATAATTACGTCTGCCTGCGCCTGATAGATTTTTTCAAGTTTATAGGCAATATCTCCTTTTTCCACGCTCCAGGAGAACCACTCAATGGTTTGAGGTAACATTTTTTTTCCCGCCAGAGCAGTTTTCATACTTTTCTCGTTACCCCTGCCCCAAGGCGTAAGTTCTAATAATAATGCAATTTTTGAGAACCGATTTTCAAGGGCTTTATTAATTAAGAAACCACCGGCATATTCGTCCCTGACAGACAATCTAAATATCCAAGGATTATCCGTTATCGGTGTACCAGCCGCCCATGGAATTAAATACGGAATTTTAATCTTACCCGAATCAAATAGTTCTTTTTTCTCTGCCAGAACTACCGGCGTGTGTAAACCTCCAAATATTGCTATTATGCTGGCATCTTTTGAAAACTGTTTCATATTTCTACGCCCACGTGCAGGAATTCCGCGATGATCTTTAATCATCAACTCAACCTGTCTACCGAATATACCACCAGATTGATTGATCTCGTGTAAAGCAATTAAAATTCCCCGCCGAATAGCTTCACCGGCCTGTGCTGATCCGGAACTCATGTCGGCATTTAAGCCAATGCGAACGGGTGATTGTGCCGCAAGATAAATAGGCGTAAATAATATTAACACAAAAAGAAGACATTTCTGGCTATAATTTGGCTTCATATTCACTCTCTTTTTGATAATTAATAAATCAATGCTCGTTCAAATATTATTATCATTATACTAATCAGTTTATAGAATCAAAAATTAAGGAATAACATTGAGTTCATGCCGTAGTATCTGATCCAATTATAGTTGAATAGTAATTTTTTCCCGAGCAACGCTATTTTCAGATGAGCAAAACAGCGAAATCCTCGAAAAAGAATGACTCGGTTTTTTTGGTACAACCATCAGAATTCCCATTATTTGATAACCTTGGCCAGGCGACAAAAAAGAAATTAGATTTCATAGCCCGTATTTTAGCATTATGAACGATTTAAATAAAGATAATTAATTGGGTAATCTCCCGGCTTTGCCGGTGGACTCACAAAGGTTTGACCGTCTGAGACGGTACCTCATAAAATCCTTTTGCTTTTTATATTAGACGAAAAATCATCAACCCAAATCCCAGCCCTGATTAGCCCATTTTGTATTATACAAAAGCGCACTACCAGTAACTTCCCGGACAAACGAATCTTCTGAAAATTTTCTTGCCAAACAAAGTAATGGCTATGATTTGATGTAGTTACATCAATAGAAACAAACGATATGGAAGGTATTGGGGGCAAAATGGTGGAAAGTCTAAATTTGTTAGTATTATTGGGATACAGGGGAGGATGGTCAGTGTTCAGCCCAGAATAGAGAAAATGTTTTAAAAATTCAAAAACAGCACAATAACAATGTGGTCTGAGTATGATTCCGAACAGTTACTGTTTGGGGTTGTAAGCTATAAACATCAATAAAGATCACTTGCAGTCACGGGACATCTACCGACCGCTCGATAGGCTTTTTTCTAAAGGTCCCAAACAGCGTCTATCGTAAATTAGCCAGCAACCAAAGTGACGCCGATTCAGGCGATTGGCCAATAATTTCATTTTAACAAGAGACAACCATGAATTCTGCTGAAGAGAGACTAAAGTCCCTTGCCAAAAGTCTCGGTGCCGATTTGGTTGGGTTAACCACCAAAGACATCCTGGCCGACGGACCGCCATCCGCCAATCCACGTTACCTCTTACCGTCTGCAAACTCGGTTATTTCTTTTGCGCTATCCTTGGATAAAGATCTCGTACAGGACTTCATCAGCAAAAAGAAATGGCGGCCCCACTGCGACGACCGAAAAATCATCGTTCAGAACCTTTATAAGATCGGTACTGCGCTTTCCGAACAACTACGATCGGAAGGATACGAAGCCGTCAATGTGGACCTTAACAACAACTATCGTCCCGAGAAAGATGCCGATGACGTAACAGAAATGACCGAGTTTCATCCAGATTTTTCTCACCGCTACGCAGCCCTTGCTGCCGGAATAGGACGCCTGGGTTGGAGTGGAAATCTGCTCACCAAGGATTATGGCGCGCTGGTTGAACTTGGGAGTGTTTTAACCTCCGCTAACTTAACGCCTGACACCCCCATTCCCGATGAAGAACATCCTTGTGACGGATGCAAAATGTGCAGCCTGGTCTGCCCCGTGGAAATGATTCAACCCAAGATCTCGACCCAAGTTACGGTCGCTGGCGTCATCGAAACCATATCTCGTAAGCGGCCCAACACCTGTTGTTGGATCAGCTGCACCGGCTATGAGGGTTTGGCGTCCTCCGGAACTTGGTCCAACTGGAGTCCCTACCGTCTTGGCCGACCGTTGCCCGAGGACAAGCAGGAACTTGATTCGCTGTGCATCAGCCTTCAGAAGGCTGACCCCCAGATGCAGGCCGCCGATAACAGCTTTAACAACTATCGGCAGGCGGTCTTTGACCCTGATTGGTTCTACTACACCGTCTGCGGTTTCTGTCGCACTGTCTGCTCATCCCGCAGGGAAGAGCGGCTCGCCAATCGCAAGCTGATTGTAAATTCAGGCACCGCCGCCTTGAGGCTGGATGGCTCCCACGAGGTGGCTCTTGAAAACGCTGTCGCAGTGCAAACTCCCTTCGGTATGAATGTTGTCGTAATGGACGAAAAACTATCAGAAGAACAGCTGAGAACACAAAAATGGCCGGGCCAATTCCCGCTGGACCGGGAGGTAATCAAATACCTATGCACATATTTAAATTCAGTGGACGTAAAAGACGCCTCGCAACCATCGTGCGGCTGAAACAGGCCTTCTGAACACAAACCAAATATGATTAGAAAATTTCAACAATCAGACTTGGATCATGTCATAAATATTTGGCTTGAAACTTCTATTATCACTCACAATTTTGTAGATAGTGAATTCTGGAATTCAAAAGTTGACGATATGCGGAATATCTATATTCCATCAAGTGAAACATATATTTATGAAGACGGTGAAATAGTAAAGGGGTTTGTCTCCTTATTCAAAAATACAATAGCAGCTCTCTTTGTAACTTCGAGTAACCAAGGATTAGGTATTGGCAAACAACTAATTGCTAAATCCAAAGAAGTCCGCGATAGGTTAGATCTTAATGTTTACAAAGAAAACGTTAAGAGCATTGAGTTTTACAAAAAATGTGGTTTCAAAGTATTAAAAGAACAAATTGACGAACATACGGGCCATCCGGAGCTAGTGATGATATTCAGTTCATAATTGAGTAGCCGGGAGTTTTTCTCTCCCGACACTTTCACCACCAAGCATGCGGGTCCCTCGCGACGGACTTGTGCTGCTAATTAAAGTAGGCAGGAATTGCACCTGCCCATTCTTCAGAAGATTTTAGCTGCTGGCGAATCCAGTGTTGATACTCCAATTGCATAGTCTTCGAGAGATTTAAAGCTGGAATGATTGGTTAATTTGCGTATCTCGTGCAATCCAATGTTGCCTTGATTCAGACACTCCGTGACAAATCCCGAACGGAGACTACGGCTAGACAACGCCTCTTTACATATTTCGCCTGTATTTGTACATGCTACATTTTTGTTAAACAACAGAGCATTATTTTTTTGAGTTCAAACGAAGAGGACTTGATCAAATCACTTGATTTAAATTTAGTTTGAAATAATTTAATCCGCCGCTTATAAGGTATTGGGAAGCTTGTATGACTGATGAATTGAGCCAAAATGTAGGTTGGTCTGCTTTACTAACAAACGGAAATCTGACCCGAATTAGTACTCTTTGTCTCGGGGTATGGTTACACGCGGCAAGCGCCATGTTAGTTGCTACTACATTACCGAGTGCGGTGAGCGAATTTGGCGGTGCCCACCTCGTCAGCTGGGCTTTTACCTTGTATCTATTGGGATCGATTCTTGCGGGGTCATCTGCCGGATTACTTATGTCTCGATTAGGCCTCAAGCCAACACTTTTAGGAACCGCCATCCTTTATACGGTTGGTAGTGCAACTTGTGCCATAGCTCCTGGTATGGAGGTATTGTTAGTAGGGCGTCTGTTACAAGGATTAGGTGGTGGGGGACTCGTTGC
>Ga0233431_1002196_pt1 | contig 28660 bp, 30 predicted proteins | sample SI_118_April2016_FD_179867 | JGI IMG/M metagenome (GOLD analysis project Ga0233431, IMG submission 179867) | Seawater microbial communities from Saanich Inlet, British Columbia, Canada - SI_118_April2016_200_MG | ecosystem: Environmental > Aquatic > Marine > Inlet | place: Canada: British...
TACTATCTACACAGTTTTCGCATCTACCTGCAAATTTTCTTACATGGTGTTTCAATACACCACTTACAGTGCTGTCAACAGCAACCATGTAACAAGCTTCTGCTCCGCATTTTTGACATTTCATTTTATTCACCTTCTACTATAGATTTTCTTCAATGAATTTTTTTAATGTTGTTAAATCTTTTTTCTCATTATTGTAATGGTATGTTGTTATACCAGCTAATTGGGCACTTTTTACTGCGTCAATACTATGCTCAAAATAAATAACATCTTTAGGATCTAGATTAAATTTCTGAAACATGGTTTTGTAATATTCAGGATTTGTTTTTTCAGGGTTATGTTTTAATGTGAAAACTTCCCAAGGCATTTTATCTAGACTAAATTTTTTATATTCTTCATCATTTGCATTTGTTAGAATGATCTTTTTGTTTGGAAATTTTTCTAATAATTCCTGCATTTCTTTAAAAATCTGGAAAGAGTCGTCTTTCTTTATTACAAAAGTGTGAACTGCATCTACTAGAATTGTTTTCATATTCCTGTATTGTTTTGTGAATTATATAAATATGTGGAGAATTTAGTGGTGTGTTATAGAATGATGGGTTGCATTACTTTGAAAAAAATTAGATTCTTTTTTTATCTAGATCTATAAAAACCATTTAATTTTGCGTTGGATTTAATAGTATTTTGTATTTCTATAAAATTTAAAAACTCATGATATAGAGTCATATTAATTTAATAAAAAGTTTAAAGTGGTGCGCCAGCCGAGCCGCGGAACAAAGTTGCAGGTGCGCTGATTCTCGTTTCTTTACCTATTGAAAAATCGTATTTTACAATCAACATAGATAGCTATTGTGACTACTATACTGAAGAGTATTCTATTATCAATCATGGGTTTGAAGAAAGGAATAATCATGGTTTCACTGAGTATTGCTGATATTAAAATACCTATAAAATATGCTATGAATGTATATCCCCTTTCCTGAATGAGATTTCCCAATAGAGGTATTTGAGGCGCACCTTTTCCACCACCCACAAACAAATTCAATATCATATCGCTTATCAAAAATGCGAGAATAATCGAGATAATTGCGGTCCAGAAATTCTGGTCAATATAGGCTATACCTATCAATATTATAGCTGATAAAATGGGTGCTCCTATTTCATTTTTTGCTATGTCTTTTATTAAATTAGTCAATAAAACACCTGAAATAATTAGATTTATTACATTTAATAGTTTTATTATTTTTCATGATGAATAAGTGCCCAGATTGTGGAATGTTAATGAGAAGCAATTCAAAAGGAGAGATAATATGTCCAGAATGTGGATTGGTAGAAGACGATTTAAACTGTCATTTTGATAGCAGTCCTCCTCGAAATGATACTGATAAAAGGTGGTCTTTACCAATATCATCTCCAAAATATCATAAGCAAAAAAGAGTTGACAAAAAGATGAATAGAAAGGGCATCAAAATAAATAGTATCATCGAGCCTCTTCAATTACCAGAGAGGATTAAGGAAACGCTTATTATAGAATTCGATGACATATTTAGACAATTATATTCACAAAAAGAGACGAGGGTTTGGACAAGGGGCAGAAATCAAAATTTAGAGGATAGTCCAAATTTATACGTAGTTATAATAAAATTTTTATTGGGGAAATATATGAACGAATTTCTAACAGAACTATTAAATATTAAAAATCACGATGAACAAATTAGAAAAGAAGAAGAATTTAATAAATTATGTCATTCTGTTAAGAAGTTTGAAGAAACATATAGTAAAGATTATGAAAAATTTGATTTGTCTTTCAAACGTCTTTACAAAAAAATAGATAATGGACAACCATTAGTGAAGCATGACCCAGATATTGAAAAATTTAATAGAAATATTCTCATTGGCCTGTTCAGTTCAGTTGTAGATAAACCAAATAAATGCTCAAATGATATTATGATAGAATTAGTCGAGCAAACGCTAATAAGAGCGTATAAAAAATATATCAATTTTAGGGAGACTATGAAACCAAAAAATGTAAATGGTTTGATTTTTGCTTGTGGGTACAATGAAGCAAAACTTCTTTATTTAGAATGTAAGGAAAGTGGTATATCCATGCCCAAACCCAATAAAGAGCGATGGATTGAAGCCTCTTCTGTAGACAGGAAAACCTTAGATAAAAGACTGGCAGAAATTGACGTAGCATATCATTAGATATTTCTCGGAATTTAGGGAATTTTTCGACAACTTGGGTTCTTATGATTATAGTGATACAAATGAATGATATTACTGAAAAACTTCCAATACCGTTGAAGAATTTCTTATTAGCCGAGCAAGAAGCCAAGTTACTGGAGGCTTTGTCATGATTAAAATTTCTGGAAGACGAAAGCAGATTTTAGCATTAATCTTTAACAATAATTTATCAATGACTCCTTCTGATATCTGGAAGAGATTGATGAAACAATACAGAGATGGATTGATTGATAGACCAATAACATATAATTGGATTGCGATAACTTTAAGGTTTTTTAGGGAACTCGGGTTACTTGAAACACATACTACTAACGAGGGTCGTGGAAAGGGCCGAAAGTCATATTACAGAATAACCGATGAAGGTCGTAAAATATTCAAGAGTGATGATAATACTTCTGTTTAATTAATTGCTAATTGACAGAAAAATAAAAAGTAGATTTAGTTAGATATGAGAATAGAATAAATTAACTATATGAAAAAATATCAAAGCGTATCTGGTAACACAATAATAATCATTATTCTAAAAATTCAGCAAAATTGTGCACAAATGTGCAAAATGAGGTGATGAGTCATGGTAAGTGAAAAGCAAATCATAGCAAATATAGAAAATGCAAAGAAATCAACTGGTCCAAAAAATACAGAATTGACAAAATTCAATTCATTGAAACATGGAATTTTAGCAAAGTCTATTATTATCAAAGGTGTAGGATGTAAAGAAAATGAAAATGAGTTTATGTTCATTTTGGAATGTCTCAGAAATGACATAAAACCAAGAAATACTTTAGAGGATATTGCCACAGAAAACATATCGATAAAATATTGGCGATTGAGAAGAGTGATAAATGCTGAGAATGGTCATTTGAAAGACAAGTTAGACAATATGCCAGAAGATGTAATGAGGTCATCAATGCTCAACAAACGATTATTTAGCAAAGAAGGCATAGTGAAAGATGAATTGAGTAATAGAATGAATACTGCTTCGTTAATGCGGCAAATACCAAATATAGATTCTATGGATGCTATGAGTAGATATGAAACATCCTTAGAAAGAAGTATACTCAGGAATCTTGAAATCATAGAAAAGTCGAGAAAAATGAAGTTGTGAGATTGGCTTCGTTTGGTAAAAAACAAAGGTTTTTATCTGACTATTTACAATATGGATTATGTCTAAGGTGTCTCTAACTTTCTATGGCGGAGTAAAAGAAATAGGGGGAAATAAGATACTTCTTCAGGACGGGGATACTAAGATTTTCTTGGATTTTGGAATGTCTTTTGGAAAACGGGGGGAATTCTACGAAGAATTTTTGACCCCAAGAACAGCAGCTGGAATTAAAGATTTCATAACAATGGGACTCATACCTGACATTAAAGGTGCTTATAGAGAGGATTTGCTTACTCATATGGGTAGAAAGGCTGAGAAGCCTGATATTGACGGAGTTGTAGTTTCCCATGCTCATGCTGACCATACAAATTACATCTCTTTTCTCAATAGGGATATTCCTATTTACTGTGGTAAGACATGCAAAGCTATCTTAGATGCTGTTAAAGAACAATCTCGAAGAGGACTTGAAAATGAAGTCATTGATTTCAAGAAAAGACCCATCAAAGGACGAGATGTTATTGAAAGGAAATTTCATACTTTTAGAACAGGTCAGAAATTCAAAATAGGTAATTTGGAAATAGAACCTATTCATGTAGACCATTCCGTCCCAGGTGCTTATGGCTATATTATTTGGACTTCTAATGGGCCAGTTGTTTATACTGGTGATATGCGTTTACATGGAGCTCATTCTGAAATGACTATGGATTTTGTGAAAAAGGCCATAGAAGCTAAGCCAATAGCAATGATAACAGAAGGAACAAGAATAGACCAAAAAAGAACAGATGAATCAGAACCAAAGGTGTATGCTGACTCTAAGAAAGAGATACTAAAAGCACAGAATTTGTCTATAGTTGATTTCAACTTCAAAGATGTTGATAGGTTTAAAACTTTCTTTAAAATCGCTCAAGACAGTGGACGAAAAATGGTTATTAGTTTTAAGCATGCTTGTTTTTTGGAGAGGTATTATTTAGACAAAAAACTTAATGTTCCAAATTCAAATGACCCAAATATCTTAATTTTCAAACCAAAAAGAAGGACAGGGACATATGTTGATACGGATTATTCAGACAAGTACATAAAAACCCGATTAGAGTATTCTAATCTGATAACTGCTGAGGATATTGCTAAAAATCCTTCAAAATATATGGTAGTTTTGAATTTTTGGTATTTCAATACATTAGCTGATTTAAAACCAAATAATTCTCTTTATGTTCATTCTTTATCTGAGCCATTTAATGAAGAAATGGAAATGTCCCATGACAGGATGATGAATTGGATAAACCACTTTAAGATGAAGTTTGTTCAATCTCACTGTTCTGGTCATATAAATGGTCAGGACATAAAAGAACTTATAACTACAATCAATCCAAAAGTATTATTTCCTGTTCATACAGAACATCCTGGTATGTTTAGAGATTTGGATATGAGGACGAAGTTGATTAAAGAAGGTAAGAAATATTTGGTGTGATGATATTATTATGGATATTAATATCCCTGGAAGTGTTGGTACTGCATTAGGAGTGGGAGTGGCTCTTTGGTTAGGAGCATCTGCATACATTGGACAAGAATTAAATCTCCAATTTGCTTCATTTACAGCATTTCTAATAGTGTGTACAATCGGTTTTGAAATCTATACTGCTAATAAGGATAGGAAAAATCGAAAAGAATTAGAAGAAGAAAAAACAAAACAATTAGAAAAGATTTTAGAATCTGATAAAAATATTAATATTGAATGGAAAAAATAGGTGAATATATGGATACTGATTTAACTTTTATAACAAATGAAAAAGGGAAAACATTATTAAATAGATTTGATACTCTTACGAAAGGAACTGAATTTTTTGATTGTCTCGTTGGTTATTTTTATACCAGTGGTTTTTATGCAATGTATAAATCATTAGAAAAGACAAAAAAAATAAGAATATTAATTGGAATAAGTACGAATAAACAAACATATGACCTGATTCAAGATGCCAAAAAGATAGAAATTCAACAAAAAATAGGACTTTCAAACAAAGAATCAAAAAAAACATTTTCTGATAAATTGGTAGAAGAAATGAACCATTCCAAAGACTCTTTGAATGTAGAACATGGCATATTAAAATTTATTGAATGGCTTCGTTCTGGTAAATTAGAAATAAAAGTTTATCCTGCAGAAAAAATTCATGCAAAGGTGTATATCATGACATTGGGAAGTGAACAATTGGATAAAGGTAGAGTAATAACTGGTTCAAGTAATTTTACTAAATCTGGTCTTAGTGATAATTTAGAATTTAATGTTGAATTGAAGGATAGTAGGGATTATGATTATGCATTAAAAAAATTCAATGAATTGTGGGCAGGTTCTATTGATGTATCTAAAAAATATGTTGAAACTATACAAAATAAAACATGGTTAAATGATGAAATTACACCTTATGAATTATTTTTAAAATTTGTTTATGAATATCTCAAAGATAAAATTCAGTTAGACCAAGATGAAATTAGAAATGATTACAAACCAGAGAATTTTATGGATTTAGAATATCAAAAAGATGCTGTAAGAGATGCGAAATTAAAACTTGAAGAATATGGCGGTGTGTTTATTTCTGATGTTGTGGGTCTTGGTAAAACATTCATAACAACTATGTTAGCTCAACAATTGGAAGGTGGAACTTTAGTTCTTGCACCACCAATACTTTTAGATAAAAGTAATCCCGGGTCGTGGAGAAATGCTTTTTTTGATTTTGGAGTTGGTAAATCCGAATTTGAGTCTATAGGTAAACTTGATTCAGTATTAAAAAGAGGAACAGACAGATATCAAAATGTAATTATTGATGAGGCTCATAGGTTTAGAAATGAAACTACTCAAATGTATGAAAAACTTTATAAAATTTGTAGAAGAAAGAAGGTAATTCTTGTTACAGCAACACCACTCAATAATACACCTATTGACATTTTAGCACAAATAAAATTATTTCAAAATGCTCATAAATCTACATTACCTAATCCAAAAGTAAGAGATTTAGAAAAATATTTTAAAGGATTAGAACGAAAATTAAAAAAATTAAATAGGCAAGATAATAAGAAAGAATATTTAAGGATTGTTAAAGAAAATGCAGAAGATATTAGAGAACACGTTCTTCAATATTTAATGGTTAGGAGAACAAGAACTATTATTGATAAATATTATAAAAAAGATTTAGAAAATCAAAAATTAAAATTTCCAAAAGTTCAAAAACCAAATCCAGTAATTTATCATTTTTCTGAAGATGTTGATTCTATTTTTAATAAAACAATAGATTTAATCGCTAACAAATTCAATTATTCTCGTTATACGCCTTTATTGTATCTTAAAGAACCACTTCCTGAAAATAAGAAAACACCACAGAAAAATGTAGGTAAATTTATGAAAATACTTTTATTGAAAAGACTTGAAAGTAGTTTTTTTGCATTTAAAAAATCCATAAGTAGATTTATTCAATCATATACAACTTTTTTAAATGAATATGAAAATGGACATGTTTACATTAGTGAGAAATATACATCTAAACTATTTGAATTTATAGAAGACCAGGATGTAGATTCTATTGAAAATCTTATTAAAGAAAAGAAAGCAAAGGGATACGAATCTGAAAAATTTAATAAAAACTTTATTAAAGATTTAAAATCAGATTTGAAATTACTTAATGAAGTAAATGATATGTGGAAAAATGTTGATAGTGACCCAAAATTGGATAGGTTCATTGGATTGCTTAAAAGTGACATTCATCTGAGAAATAATAAAATCATTCTTTTTACTGAATCTAAAGAAACTGCGGAATATTTGGAAGAAAAATTAAAACCTATTCTAAAGGATAAAGTTTTGTCATATTCAAGTATATCTTCTGCATTATTGAAAGATAGAATAATTGATAATTTTGACCCATCATCAAAACATAAAAAAAATGATATAAAACTATTAATTACAACAGAAATTTTATCAGAGGGTGTTAATCTTAATATGTCAAATATAGTAATTAATTATGATATTCCGTGGAATCCTATAAGAATTATGCAAAGGGTTGGACGTATAAATAGGGTAGGTAAAAATTTACCATTTGATGAAATATATACATATAATTTCTTTCCTGCTGGACCTATAAATAAAGAAATTAGTTTAACAGAATTAGCAGAAATAAAAATTCAATCATTTATTGAAATGCTTGGTAATGATGCTAAATTACTTACTGATGAAGATATAAAATCGCATGAATTATATAGAAGAATAAATTCAAAAGAAAGTTGTATTGGTGAAGATGAAATTGATGACCCAGAATTAGAATGGTTATTGAAATTAAGAAACATACGAAACAATAATCTTAAACTATTTGAAAAAATAAAGAAACTTCCTAAAAAATCCAGAACTTCTAAAAAAGTTAAAAACAATTTTGGTTTATTTACTTTTTTCAAAAAAGGAAAATTAAGGAAACTTTATTATAATACTGGTAAAATAATCAAAGAAATTGATTTTGGAGAAGCAGTTAAAATTCTAAAGACTGTGGAATCTGAGAAAAAACAAAAATTAATTCCAGAATTTTATAAACTTCTTGAAGAAAATAAAAAAGAGTTTAACGACTTCTTTTTATTTGAATCAATGAATCAAACTGGTGGAAGTAAAGGACATGAAGGAAAACTTAAAAGAATACTAAAGGCGATATTAAAAAATCCACAAGGACTCACTGACGACAATGAGGATTATTTAAGTGATGTTTTAAGTTTGATTCAGCAAGGAGCAATTCCAAAAGGAACATTGAGAAGGATTAATAATGCAATTAAAAAAGAAGATGTAAATCCAATAAAGATTTTTATAAAAATAAAAAAAATAATTCCTGAAAATTCTGAATTGTTTAAAGATACATATGTTAGTCTTTCAAGTAGCATCAAAGGTCCAAAAGAAGTTATTTTATCGGAGATGTTAATGGAATGAATAAACAACAAACCTATAAATTATTAGATGATACATTTAATCATGATTTTGATGTTTCTACCTTTTCTAAATTTTTGAAAGAGTTATTAAATACTTCAGATTTACATCAAGATGACAAAACAAATTATATTAGAAAGGAATTTAGAGATTATATAGAAAAATTAATTAAAATTGGTCAATATAAAGACAATAAAGGAAAGACAATTGAAATACTTGCTATAAAACTGACAAAACATTCTTCCCTTGAACGAGCAAGAACTATGCAAAGGAATTTTATTGCTAAATGGTTAAGTAATAATCCAAATGAACCTGAGGGGGCAATAGTTGCATTTTATGATGATACAAAAGATTGGAGATTTTCGTTTGTTAAATTGGAATATAATCTCATTAAAGATAAAAAAGGAAATCTTAAAGCTGAAAAAGAATTAACTCCTGCAAAAAGATATTCTTTTTTGGTAGGACCAAATGAACCAAATCATACATGCAAAAAACAATTTGTTGATATTTTAATTGAAGATAATGATAATCCTCTTCTTGAAGAGATAGAGAAAGCATTTAGTATTGAAAAAGTAACAAAAGAATTTTTTGAAAAGTATAAAGATTTGTATTTAAAATTAAAGACATCACTTTTTGAAGTTGTTAATAATGACGACAATGTTAGATTTGAATTTGAGAAAATTGTAGGAAATGATAAAGAAGAACTTGATAAATTTTATATGGAATTTTCAAAAAAATTATTGGGACAGATAGTATTTTTATATTTTTTACAGAAAAAGGGATGGATGGGTGTTCAAAAAGGCAGTTCTGGAAGATTTAAAGATTGGGGCACTGGTCCTAAGGATTTTATGAAAAAATTATTTGACAAAAAATATGGTGATTATAAAAATTTCTTTAATGATATTTTGGAGCCTTTATTTTATAATACTCTTGCTGTTAAAAGAAGTGATGATTATTCTGATAAATTTAATTGTAAAATTCCTTTTTTGAATGGTGGATTATTTGAACCATTAGAAAATTATGATTGGATGAATACAAACATATATCTTGATAATAGTATTTTTAAAACCATATTCAAAACTTTTGATGATTTTAATTTTACTGTTAAGGAGGATGAACCATTAGAAAGAGAAGTTGCTGTTGACCCAGAGATGCTTGGAAAGGTTTTTGAGAATCTTTTGGAAATATCAGATAGAAAATCAAAAGGAGCATTTTATACTCAAAGAGAAATTGTTCATTATATGTGTCAACAGTCTTTAATAAATTATATTGAAACAAATACTAAAATTAGTAGAAAAGATATAGAGACTTTTATTCAAGGAGGGGATTTGGTTTTAGACCAAACCATAAGAGCTAATGTTCAGAAGAAAAGATATGGTGGAAAAACTGACGTCGATACTAAAATATTACCCAAATCAATCGAAAATAATTATGAACAAATTGATAAATTATTGCAAAATATAAAGGTTGTTGACCCTGCAGTTGGTTCTGGGGCATTTCCAATAGGAATGATGAATGAAATAGTAAAAGCTCGTTCAATATTATCAATATTCTTTGAAACTGATAGAAATGTTTATGATTTAAAGAGACATTGCATTGAAAATAATCTATATGGTGTTGACATAATGCCTTCTGCTGTAGATATTTGCCAATTGAGATTTTGGTTAAGTTTGATTGTTGATGAAGTAGATAAAGACAAAGTGAAACCATTACCAAATTTAGATAATAAAATTATGTGTGGCAATTCTTTACTGGAAGAATTTGAGGGAGTTAAATTATTTGATGAATCTTTACTTGGAGAAGAAGTTAAAAATATTAGACCTGAGCTTGATAGAATTAATAACGAAATTAAAGAATTTAACTTAAAAGTAGGAAAAATAACTTTAGGTAAAAATAAGGGAAATATTAATGATATTAAAAAGTCATTAAAAAAATTAGAAAAAGAAAAGAAAAAGCTTACTGAAATTAAAAAAACTGGTAAAAATTCAAATCTAATGAATTTTGATAAAGTTCAGAGAGATAATGCAAAAATAAAATTAAATGAACTCAACACAAAACAAAAAGAATTTATTAATGAGTATGATAGAGATAAAAAACTAACACTTAAGAAAGAGATAGATAATATTGAATGGGAACTTATTGAAGTAACTCTTAGAGAACAGGGAAATGAAAATGCTTTGAAGAAACTTGAAAATATAAAAAATAACAAATCTAAACCATTCTTTTTATGGAAGTTATATTTCTCAGAAGTTTTTCATCGAGATAATCCCGGCTTTGATGTTGTAATTGGGAATCCGCCATATATATCACAAAAAAATATGAAACGTGAAAACAAGGAACAAATACCGGCATTAAATAACACTTATTATAATAATAAACGTGGGAACAAGTATATTTGTAAATTTAAAGATATATACGAACTTTTCTTTTATCGAGGATTCGATGTATTGAGAAATAATGGTAGTTTTGCTTTTATTTGTTCTGATAGTTATTTGTGTACAAATAATTTTGAGGGATTGAGAGAATTTATACTATCTAAAAATATTATATATTGGTTACCATGTCCTATAGATACTTTTAAATCAGGAGATGGCTCACCAAGTGTTTCGACCAGTGTTATGATAATGAAAAATAATAATAAAAATAATATTTTAACATGCTATAAACGTTCAAAGAGCATTAAAAATATAGATATAAAATTTAAAATGAATATATCTAAAAATAAGTATTATTCATCTATAAGGAAATCTTTATGGATACCAACAGAATTTAATAATATGATTTTTGAAAAAATTATTTTTAAAATGAAAAAAAATAATAAAATAAAACTTTTTGAAAGTTTTGTTGAAGGATATTCAAGAATGGAAACACCCAATAACTCTGAATTTATTGCTGTATTGAATACAGACAAAAAATATTCTGATAATGCTAAAAAATATCAAAATAAATTTGGTAAAGATATTAATAAATTGAGTGAATTTGGAAAACTGCACGGTAAAGTATGGAAAATTATAAAAAAAACAGATATAACAGAAATAAAAAATTTAAGTGATGAGCAGAAAAAGAACGGTGTCAGTGGAAAATGGATTAAGTTTATAAAAGGGTCTGGAATATCAGCATTAGAACCAAATAAAAGATGGAAAAGTAAAATGCATTATTATATAAATTGGGATTCTAATATAATTAAAGAGTATAATATGGCCGGGTCACAATATTTTTGGTCAAAGGGGATATATTGGAGTTTAGCAACAGAATCAAAAGAAAAAGGATTTTTAATAAATCCAGATTCGCGTTTAAAATTTTCATTAAAAGATGAGGGTCCAAATGATGTCAACTTCAAAGCAGCCATAATAAATGATAAAAACTATATATTATATTTACTTGGTGTTCTGAATACAAAACTAATATTTAAAATTAAATTTAATTTTATTAATTCTTCTACAGCTAATCAACAGTGCGATATCAATTTAATTCCGATTATTATACCAAATGAAGAAGATAAAAAATTTATCGAGGACAGGGTAAAAAAATGTATTATGATTCAAGAGGATATAAAAAATACTTCTAAAAAAGATATTGAAAAAATAGAAGATGAAATAGAAAATAGGGTACTAAAAATTTATGATTTAATACCAAAATAAATAAAAATGAGTTTGTGAAAATTCTTTATACTAAAGCATGTGGTATTTAATCATTGAACTAAATTGGCAGAAGATATATGCATATTAGAAGAAGCAAAATAAAATACCACTGAAATTGTAATTGATTCTCTCAATAATGCAACGAATCAAATTAGATGACAATCATCTTCCTTCTTTTTTCACCTGTATCATTAACTGTGCCAAATTATTAATATCTTTCTTTGTTGCCTTTGAGTGAATGGCTCTCTGGAAGATGGATATCTCATGTGGTTTAAGCTTGGTTTCAAACTTACCCATTCTATTTGCAGTGTCTATTGTTTTAGTTTCCAAAAGATTGATAGATTCTTTTGTAAGTGGCATTGAGCACTTGTTACAGAAACGGGATTCAACCGAGTTTTTCTCCCCACAACGAAGACAATTTCTGATAGTTAACTTAGTGGATTCTTCTTCTTGCTTCATACCGTTTAGCTTAAGCAAAGCTGGAAGGATGATGTCTTGGGAAGCAAATACATAGCTTCGGGTAGTCTTGGGAGAACTCCAACCAAAGTAGGCCATCATCTGGTCAGTTGTCATATGACTTGCTAAGAAGGTAGCTCTGGCTTTTCTCCATGAATGAGGATTCTTTAATTTCCCATTAACATCTGCCTTTTTGCAGAGACCTTCTATTATCTGTTTGAATCTTCTGTATGTGATAGGGAATAAAAACGCTTCTGGGTTTCCTCTTTCTTCATGATGATTTAGATAGTTAGCTATGACTGCTGATGATTGTATAGCAGTAATCTTTCGGGCAGATGTTTTTCCAAAGCATATGTTAATTTCATATCCATATTTGTTGGTTTGGATATCTACTATTCGAAGGTTTAGGATTTCTCCTGCACGCATACCAGATTCCCATAGTAAGAACACAAGCGCCTTGTTTCTTGGTGTTTTGGCTACACTAAGAACCTTTAGAATATCTTCTTCTTTTAGTAGAGAACCTTGCAAACTAACATTCCTATCTTTTTCTTTTGTTTTATTTCGTACCCATGAAACAATTTCAGGGAAACTTGTACCAGCACCATCCCACTTGTATTTACCAGTCTTTTCAAGATACCATCTAAAGAATCGTTTAGTAATACCTCTATAATCTTTTTTTGTGCTTGGAGACCTGTCAAGAGAATTTATGTGCATGACCAACTTTTCTATATGTTTCCGCTTTACTTTGTCAAAATTAATTCCCAACCATTTTGATAAATGCATTGTTTCATAGATTTGTTTAGCTATTCGTTGAGGGTCTAAATCTTGTGATAAACAGTAATTATGAAAATCATAAATTGCCTTTTTATTCTTTTTAGAAATATTAGATTTTTCTAATCCTGCTAAAGAAGTCATAAGACGTCTTTTCTTTCCATACAAATCTCTTTCTTTAATTTTCACCATACACAATTTGGTGCGCCGTTTTATATAAATGTGAAGTGTATGAGTGGTGCGCCAGCCGAGATTTCCAATAGCTTTTTTGATTAAGCTTTTTCTAAAAACTTATTTGAACTCGGGTCATAAGCTTGGCAAGCTCACATCCTACCATTGTCCGTACCTTTTTGATGCAGCTTTTTTGTTTGCATCAATAAAAAGGTGCTCTAGACTACTGGCGCTTAGAATGTTCTTGATGGTTTAATTTAATAAAACTATTGCAAGGTTAAGAATTGTTGCAAAGCTGCTCCATAGTAGATAAGGGATGAGTAAGTAAGCTGCGTTTTTGTCAATTTTGTAAAATCTGATTATTGTGGCTACAAGTACAATCCATAGTATAATAATGTTGATTAATCCAAGAAGAGGATTTTTCAGGCCGAAAAATGATATTGACCAAAGAGCATTTAGAGCTAGTTGTATTGAGAAGAGTCGAATAGCTATTGCGTCTTTTTTTTGCCAGATCAGATAGATAGCTCCACCCATTAAAGTGTACAGGCTGATCCATGCTGGTCCGAAAACCCAGCTAGGTGGTGTAAAATCTGGTTTTGCTAAAGTTGAATACCAAGTTGGGATTGCTTCAAATGTAAAGAGCGATCCAACAATTCCTGCTAGTTGGCAAATGATAATTGCGATTATTAGATGTTTCCAATTGATTTTGTTGAATATCATATATATGGTTTATATTGCCCATTTAAATAGTTGGAGTTTCTATAATCGATAAAGGTGATATTGAATGAAGATTTCTGAATTAACAGCTGGGCAAAATGATGTAGCCTTAACTGTAGAAGTTTCTTCTGTAGAGGAACCTAGAGAAGTTACAACAAAGTTTGGAACTAGAGTTACTTTAGTAAACACAAAAGTTAAAGACGATTCTGGTGAAATGAAACTAACTCTTTGGGGAAAACAAGCTGATGGTATTGAAACTGGTAAAAAGGTTGAAATAGCAGATGGGTTTGTTAAAGACTTCAGAGGCGAGCTTCAGCTTGGAATAGGAAAGAAAGGAACTATTAAGGTTGTTGAGTAAAAAACTAAATAACAATAAATAGGCTTTTAGGATTTGTATTAATTTCTTTTTTTATATTTGATTTGCTTAGACATAAAGCTAGAATTTAAAGGTTTTTATAAATCCTTAATACTAATTGAAATTATGAAAAATGATATGAAATGCCCAGAATGTGGTAAGAAAATGATTAGTGGATATGCAAATGCAGTTGGGGGTGGGGGTAATGGTATTGCTATAAATTGGAATAACAAAAAACCAGGCCTGTTTACATTAAATAATAATATGTTATGTGGTGATATGAGTAGTTGGTCTAAAAGTTCTGGGCTTTTTAAGGGTTATTTGTGCCGTAAATGTAAATTAGTTATTTGTAGGTATGGTACAATTCATAAAAGAAATAGTGATCTTAGAAAAAGACCTAATTTTATTAAAAAAATTATAAAGAATCGTAGGAAAAAATAATAAATATCTTGATTGTGTTCTAAGCGTAGAGACATGATATTTTTTTCGTAAACGTTTTTTCAAAGATTTATCCAATAAAAAGGTTTATGGGGCCGAGACCGAGTCACCGTGGTTGGGGTCTAAGTCCTATTCTGGTTATCTAAGAATTGTTATGCTGTGTATATTCTTGGGGTATCTCAATGGTAGTATTTGGGTCTCTTGGGATTTAAAGGTTAATCAGATTCATGAAGAATCATCAGTGTTTTGGTTTTATCTATTCCTATGATATTTTGTAGTTTTTCAAGAAGGAATTTATCCATCTCTTCCATATTTGTTGTTCTTGCAAATATAATTATGTCAATATCACCTGTCATAACATCTGCCCGTTCTACCTCAGATAACTTTTTAATTTCTTTAGCAAGCTGATGCTGTGTCCTATTCTTATTTTTTAGGATTTTATAATCTGCTGAAACTAAGATATATGCTGCTAGGTTTTTGTCTAATTTCTTATTATCCAATTTAATTGTATATTTTTTTATTATCCCGTGTTCTCTCAATTTCTTAATTCTATTATGGACTGTTGTCAGAGGAAATAGTGTCTTTTTAGAGATCTGCCTACTTGTATATTCTCCGTGTTCCTTCAATACTTCAATGATTTTCATGTCTTTTTTATCTATCTTCATATGAAACATATGTACCGTATTATATTTAAATGTGCCTATTTTTTGCAATAATTACCATTTTTGTAGCAATATCTATTTATGTTAACTTTGCTATTAATAAATTATGACAAGTCAGCATAAAATAACCTTTACTAAAAGCGAGTTTGAAAGCCATATTAAAGAAGGAAAATTAAGAATAGAGGCTGATGTTTTTTTAGGTGATAAGGTAGTGAAACATTGCAAAGCTCCTGTAATATTTAAACTGGGGAAAAAAAGAGATAGTATAGAACTGACATTTGTCGGCTTTGATTAGATGGCATTGGCTGGATAGCATAACAGGTAATGTACCTGGCTGTTGACCAGGGGATTGTAGGTTCGAGTCCTACTCCAGCCGCCAATTTAATTAATAAGGAAGTACATATTGATGTCATATGATTAATAAAAAAAGTATAGAAAAAATAGCTAGATTGTCTAGAATACGTTTAGAAGATAACGAGGTTGAAGTATTTCATAAAGAATTTGAAGATATTCTAGAAAGCTTTGAAAAAATCAAATCTGTAAATACAGATAATATCAAACCTTCTTTTCAGCCATTTAAGATAGAATCAAAATTAAGGGAAGATGTGTCTGAAAAATCTTTATCTCAAAAAGAGGTTTTACAAAATAAAGAAAATGAAAAAGGTTTCTTTAAGGGTCCTAGAGCTGTTTAATATGAAAAATGCTATAAATGAGGCAATAGAGTTAAATAGGAAATATGATTTTTTTATATCTATTAATAAAAAAGCGACTGGGAAATTTCCAGTAGCAATAAAAGATAATATATGTGTGAGGGGAATGAAAACAACAGCTGGAAGTAGAATTCTTGAAAATTATTATCCATTATTCAATGCGACTATTGTTAAAAAATTAAAAGATATGGGTGCTGGTATAATTGGAAAAACATCAATGGATGAATTTGGTTTTGGGACATTTTCAGTAAATTGTGGATATCGTATACCTAAAAATCCTTTAGATCCAAAAAGAAGTTGTGGTGGTTCTTCTGGTGGTTCAGCTGGATATGTATCTACTAGTAAATATGCTAAATTTGCCATAGGGCAATCAACAGGAGGTTCTATCACGTCTCCAGCGTCTTTTTGTGGAGTGGTTGGATTAACACCAACTTATGGATTAGTTAGTAGATATGGATTGATAAGTTATGCAAATTCATTGGATAAAATAGGGATTCTATCAAAAACAGTATCTGATTCATTTAAAGGATTGAATATGATAGCTGGATATGATCCAAAAGATTCAACATCTATTGCAAAAAAGAAAAATTCTCTAAAAGAATATGGAGATAAAATCAAGATAGGTATTCCAAAAGAATATTTTGAAAATATAGATAAAAAAATAAAGGAAAAGGTATTAGAATCCATAAAAAAAGCTGGATATGAATATGAAAAAGTTTCTTTACCACATACGAAATATTCAATTCCTGCATATTATATAATAGCATTATGCGAATCATCTACTAATTTAGCTAAATTTTGTGGATTGAGATATGGTAAGTCATCAAATCCTGAAAAGAAAGGTTTTAATGATTATTTTTCTGATATACGAAGTACTTATTTTGGTAAAGAAGCAAAGAGACGAATAATATTAGGAACTTTTGCTAGAATGTCTGGGTTTAGAAATATGTACTATTTGAAAGCATTAAAAATAAGGACATTAATTATAAATGATTTTAAGAAAGCTTTTAAAAAAGTAGATGTATTAGCATCACCATCAATGCCTATGATTGCTCCTAAATTTTCTGAAATAGAAAAATTAACACCTATTCAACACTATATGTCTGATATACTAACTGCTTCACCAAATTTAGCTGGCATACCACAACTTTCTGTACCATGTGGATTGGTTAATAAAATGCCTATTGGTTTACAATTATTAGCAGATCATTTTTTAGAAGAAAAATTATTAAAAATTGGAAAAGAGGTAGAAAAGAATGGATAATATTAAAGTTGGGTTAGAGGTTCATGTCCAATTGAATACTAATACAAAGCTTTTTTGTAGTTGTTCAACAAAAAATATGTTAAACGCTAAACCAAATTCTAGAACTTGTGCGATTTGTTTAGGTCATCCAGGAGCAAGACCGACATTAAATAGGGCCGTAATAGAATCTGCATTAAAAATATCTTTAGCATTAGGCTGTAAGATAGCCAAAGATTCCTTTTTTTCTAGAAAAACTTATTTTTATCCAGATATGTCAAAGAATTTTCAGATAACTCAATATGAAATACCATTTGCATCTAATGGGAAATTGGAAATAGTAAATGAGAAAGGTAAACGGAAGACAATACGAATACGTAGAGTGCATATAGAAGAAGATCCGGCTAAACTTCAACATATTGGGGGTAATATAACAGATTCGGATTATACATTAATTGATTATAATAGATCGGGTATACCTTTGTGTGAAATAGTGACTGAACCAGATTTATCAAGTCCAAAAGAAGCAAGAACATTTCTAAAGAAATTAGAAGCTATTCTGGATTATCTTAATGTCATTTTATCCAATTCTGGGTTAAAGGTAGATACTAATATTTCTATTGATAATGGGAAAAGAGTTGAAATTAAAAACATAACTGGTTATAATGATGTAAAAGAAGCTATTGTAAAAGAAACTTTTAGGCAAGATTGGCTAAAAAGAAATGGTGGAAAAGTTGTACAAGAAACAAGAGCTTGGATAGCAAACAGAAAAGATACTATTTCTCTCAGAAAAAAAGAGACTGAAGAAGATTATGGATATATATTTGAACCTGATTTAACAAAAATTGTAGTGGATGATGTCCTAATTTCTAAAATAAGGAAAAAGATACCTGAATTACCACATCAAAAATTTGAAAGATACCAAAAGCAATTTGGAATAACTTCTGAATTATCTTCTTCAATTTCTGGAGATCTACGATTAGCTAAATTCTATGAAAATGTTGTTAAGAAGGTTGATCCTAAAATTTCAGCTACATGGATAGATATTTTGAAAAAAACTTTATTATACAATAATGTGTCAATTGAAGAAACCAAAATAACAGAGAATTTATTCATTAAATTAATTAAATTGGTTCAAAAGGAAAAAATTACAGATCTTGCTGGAGAAATGATTCTAAGAGAGATTATTTTTAAACCATCTAAATTTATATCTTTAGTTAAAAGATTTTCAAAGGTAAACGATATAGAAAACATTGTTGAGGGGGTATTAAGAGATGAAAAAAAGGCAGTAAATGACTATAAATCTGGTAATAAGAAAGCTATTCAATATGTTATAGGTCAAGTTATTAAAAAATCTGGTAAACGGATTGATGCTAAAACTGCATATAAAATTATTGAAAAAAGGATAAATGGATCTGGTTAATTTACTTAAACTACACCCCGTGTATATTTTAGCTATCTTCTAAGTAGAGATATGATACTTCAAGAATTCAACGGGAAGTTTACGGTTACTGTTCCGCAAGATCTTGTTAGGGCTAAAGGGTGGAAGAAAGGGCAGAAGCTTCTTTGTGCTTTTGATCATGAGGGTAATGTGGTTTTGAGAGAATTATCTCAATAAAGGGATATCTTCTGGTTTGGTAAGTTTTCTTTCATATAATGATCCTTTACGAAATATTAGATCAATTGGATCATTATGTATCTCAATGATGTTTTTTATTGCCCATTTATGTTCCCTATTTGTTCTTTTATCTGTTAATAATTTTTTAAGATCTAACACAGATTGATGCAATGCTCTTTTTTCTAATGAGTTTATTAATTTTTCTTGAGCTACCTTTAGAAAAGTAAATATATATTTTGTTGGCTTTCCTGTCTTTTTCATATATTGTGCCATACCATCTATTTTAGCAAGATCTTTTTCATAAGATACTCTATTCTTAACATATAATTTTATTGAAAGTTTGACATAATCATTATGTCTTTTTTGTCTAGTTTTTTCAAGTCTTTAGGTTTCATTGCTTTCATGAATCTAAGAATTTTGAAGATATAGAGATATGTCCTAGCTGGGGATAATCCACGACTCATACATTCATTATAGAAGTCAATTAGATATTGCCTATTCGGGTCATCTAAATTCTTTATTTTAACAAGCGAATTCTTTAGCTTATTTTTAGCATTATGTATATCCATATTCTCACCTCTCATTATTGAGATTAACGAATGGAATATACACAGGGTATAGGACTTAGAGACCAAAGAATGGGGCCGAGACCGAGTCACTACGCTTAACGTTAGAATCCTATTATATCTTTTGTAAATTTGATACCTTACGTATATTATCTGGGTGTCCTACTGATATGATTATGATATTTTAGGAATTTAAAGATTATTTTTTTAACCAGTTATTTCAGGATCTTCATCAAATACATCTGGGAATACTCGTCTTAACAAACTTGGAAATGTATAATTTTGAGGATGTTTGACCATACTTTCAATAGTGTTTTTAGTCAAATCACCAGAATCATCTATATATTTCAAAATTCTACTATTTGAAACAAGCTCTTCTTTTACTTTACGAACTTCATTTATAGGATCTGGGTGAGTTTCATGAATAGATGCATAAATATCAAATAGTGTCCGTCTTAGAAGAATATTAGATATATTATTATTTTTCCCCCCATTATGTAATTTTATAATTTCTTCTTCTTTAATAATTTTTGCAAATTCAATGAAATTTTCAGGAATTGACATATCATCTGTATGTGTATCCCATTTATTTTCTTTAGTTTTGATTTTGACAACCCCTATTTTTTCTAATTCTTCCATGTGTTTATATTTAATCTTACGTTTTGGATATTTATCTAGTAAATCATCATGCATAAGAATAATTGCACCAAAAATATCTTTAGCACCAAAATATCCAATTGATTCATAATTTGAAAAAGATTCAGAAAATTTAGTATTTTCTAAAATATCATCATAGTCCGTATTAACATTATCTAAATTAAATCTATAATACTGTAAACTTTTAAGATTTGCTTCAAATGATCTAAAATCAAATCTACCTAACTCGGAAATATGTTGATTAAAATGAAAAATTTTAGCGTTAAATTTGGGTGATTTACCAGAAATCCAATTAACAAAATCAGCATTATTAGGATTTGCATCATTATTTCCCATCCCATTTATTTGTACGTTATATTCTCCAAGTTCATTTCTACTACCATTAGATTCATAAAACCAACCAAGATATAAAAATTCAGATGATGTATTAATTATATTATTAATAGCTTTCTTATCATGATTTTCAATACCCAAGATTTTTGAAATTTCTGGGTCATCTGTTCTAGAAATAATACCATTAGTAAATTCATTGAAACTGATATGTGTATTATCTCCATTGGGCTTTCCAAAATAATCTATAGCACGGATAAGTCTTCTGGGGTTTTTATTCATGAAAAAAAGAATTTTATAAGATTTGTCATCAGCTGTTATATTTTGAAATTGTGAATTAAATAAACCTAACCATTTAGTATATTGTAATGGGTTCATTGTCATAAACCTATCACTTGTTGATCTATCCTGAATTCCACGTTGCATAGAATCTCTAACATCTTGGTTATACTTTCTAGTATCCTGAACGTCATTCTCATTTACAAATCCGAATTTAGAAAAATAATAAACAACATCTGGATTTGTTATTACAGTTCCACCTTCAGTGACATTTTCAGGATCATAATATTTTGCCATATGTGTATCAGTTATCATAACAACTTTAACATTTTTAGATATCTCGTCTGCCATTTTAAGAACTCTAGCTAAATCTTCTTGATCAAATTCACCAGAAACACAAGCATCTGCCATATAATGAAAATCGTGAAAAATCATTTTAGACCCTTCTTCCATAAAAGGAACAACACCAAGATTAACATCATAGCTTTTCCCATCAACTCTAAACTCAAGCTTATGATCAGCCTGATAAACTAAATTACCAACTTTACCAAAACCTTGTTTTTCGTTATGATCAATAGCTGTTTTATACGCATAAAGACTTTTTCCAAGTCCTCTTCCACCATAAACAACTAAAAGATTAGAACCATTTCCCGAATAATGGTCATTAAAGCCACTAACAGCTGTTTCTGAGACTAATTTTAATTGTGATAACTCTTCAGGAGTATAATTCTCAGCTCTCTCTTGTGTCTTAAAGGACATAACAATTAATTAGATCTAAAAGCTTAAATCCTTACAGAAAGTTGGTGTTTTACTTAAATAAAATGATATGGGGGTTCTTGGGGTTTAATCTTTGTTCTTTCCAGTCTCTTTAGCATCATTTTTTATATCAGAATCATGACTACAATAAATTTTGTATGTATAACCATCATCATCTAAAATAGTATCTACAAAATGATCGCAGTTTGTTTCAAATGGACTTCTCTCTTTCATATCTTTAGTCTTCAATCCTGAAACAAAAACAGGTGTTCCATCAATACTATCAACTGATTTACCAAGAACATAACAATTACCAGATGTAGGAACAGACTTTCCATACATAGGGCAGTTAATACATGCATGACCACCTTTAATCCTAATAGGTATTACATCAGATCTATTGTATATATCAACCCATTCTCTAACTGTACGTCCTTCATAAAAATCTATAATACTACCAGTCTCTTTATGAAATCCTGGAATTTTAATAATATATTCATCTGTCATACTAAAAGATTGGATACAAACCTTTAAATCCTTACTAGAAATGAGTGTTTTGCTTAAATAAATCTTATGCACCAGCTGAAACCTGATATTATAATTTCCTTAAAATAACTATGTTGTCTAAACTTGCTTTTTTCAACTTCTTGAACTTAAAGCGTTCAAACCAGCCTAAAAATTCAAATTTCCCATTAAGTTTTATTAAAGATAAAAACTCTTGTGGAAATACATGTTTTATATCACTTCTCTCAATAAATTTCATTTTTTTGCCCCTATCATTGACTTCAAGTGTGAGGATTTCTTCAGATATCTGAGATAACATATCTTTCGGTTTTATCATATATGTTGTTTTGACTGAGATACTATCTCTCTTCATTACCCATTTTATAGGTTTGTAGCTTAGATTTTTCCAATCTAGTTCCATATTTTCAATGAGATATAGTCCTCCTTTTTTGAGTGACTTGGAAACACTATTTAAATGCTTTAATAAATCATTATTATTCTTGAATCGGAAAGAGCCCATCATTATGAAAGCGAAATCTGTTTTTGTTTTGAGTTTGAAATTCCTCATATCTGCTTTTTTTGTGTTTATTTTTGGATTTTCAGATTTTAGATAAGTTAACATCTGCCTGCTTAAATCAAGTCCAGTTACTTTGTATCCTCTTTTAGCCATTTCTCTGCCCTGTAGGCTTGTTCCGCATGCAATGTCAAGAACATTCTTTACCTTTCTTTTACTATATTTTTTGATAATCTTCTCAAATAGATCTATTTGCTTCTTAGCATTCACAAAACTAAATGCTATCTCATAATAAAGTGGTTTATTGTATACTGGCATAGATTATCTTAGAATTTTGCTTTTTATAAATCTGGTGCGCCAGCCGAGATTTCCAAAACTTATTTGAATTCCCGTACCTTTTGGTTTAATTTTTACTGCATTTTTTGGTGCAGCTTTTTTGTTCTCACCTATAAAAAGGTGCCTCGGGTCACAAGCTTGGCAAGCTCGCATCCTACCACTAGACTACTGGCGCGTAGAATTAATTGATATTTCTTAGTTTAATAAAACTATTGATAAATTTAAAATTGTTGCAAACCCTCCCCATAGTAGATATGGGACTAAAAGGTAGGCTGCGTTTTTATCTATTTTATAAAATCTAATTATTGTAGCTACTAACACTATCAAAAGTATTATGATATTTATTAAACCAAGTAATGGATTTCTCAGCCCAAAAAATGAAATTGACCATGCTGCGTTTAAAACAAGCTGAATTGAGAATAATCTGAGGGCTAATTGATCTTTTTTTTGCCAAATCAAATAAAGAGCAATACCTATTAGGGTGTAGAGACTGATCCACACCGGTCCAAATACCCAGCTAGGTGGGGTGAAAGATGGCTTTGTCAAGGCTGAGTACCAAGTCGGTATAGCTTCAAAAGTGAAAATTGATCCCACAACTCCTGCTAGCTGGCAGATAATAATGGCTGCGGCAAAGCTCATCCAATTGATTTTCATAATAAGTTTTAATTTTGTTTATTTAAATAGGTATAACTCCTATACAGAGCAGGTGGTATTGTATGAAGATTTCTGAATTAACAGCTGGACAAAATGATGTTTCCATGACAGTGGAAGTATCTTCTGTTGAAGAGCCTAGAGAAGTAACTACAAAATTCGGAACTAGAGTGACATTAACTAATGCAAAAGTTAAAGATGAAAGCGGGGAAGTTAAGTTAACTCTTTGGGGAGATCAATCTAGTGGAGTAGAAACAGGCAAAAAAGTCGAAATAGAAAATGGCTTTGTTAAAGATTTCCGTGGCGAACTTCAGATAGGAATCAGCAAAAAAGGTAGTATTAAAGTTGTTGAGTGAGCGGTATGACTCATGTTGTGGGAAGGCCAGGGCAGCCTAAACAGATAACTTGCGGTATTATGAGAGAGTTGACTAAAACAGATAAATTAGATATTTCTCATGTCACAATAACTAAATCTACTAAAAAACATTATCATAAAAAATTAACTGAATTTTATTATGTTCTTAAAGGGAAGCTAGATGTGGAGACTGATGGGATAGTTGAACATCTAGAACCAGGTCAAATAATAATGATTTCTCCGGGAACAGAGCACGAGGCACACGGGAACGCAGAAGTTTTAGTTATTTGTACACCGCCTTGGGCAGAAGAAGATGAAGTATTGGTGTAAGTGGGGCCGAGACCGAGTCACCGTGGTTGGAGTCTAAGTCCTGTTCTTGGGTTCTAAGAATTTATATCGTTAGTATATGCTTGGGGTATCTCAATGGTATTAATTGGGGTTCTTGGGATTTAAAGGTTTTGTTTTTAATATTAGAATATCCACCATGAAGCAAACCATTCTTGAAATGTAGTCATATAATAGTCAAAAAATCCCATATCCTCTTCTTCAAAAATAGCATCTTCACTTAGTTCTGAAAGGGCTCCTTCATAATTAAGTCTTGTGATATATCTTGAATTTCCAATATCAATAGAATCTCCAAGATACTCTTTAAAATCATTTGAAAACGTATAGCTTTTAGTTGCATTTAAAATTCCTGTTAAGTCAAAGACAGGATTTTTCGTAATAACATAAATTTCTATATTTGTGTTGCCTATTGACAAACTGGATATTTCCAAAGGATAGTATGGTTTCTCAGGATAAAATTCAAATTTGAGAGGTGTACCCATACCAATTTTTAGATTTTGTAAAGTTTCTTCATATTCTTTAATCTGGATCAACTCATCTTCTGTTATTTTTGAATATTCCCCATCTAATAATTCAGTAACTTTAGATTTTACTTCAAGGTAATCAGAATTTAATTTATTCCAATCTACTGATTGATATTTTTCTATGAAAGCATCAATGCTTCCAAAATATGTTTCTATTTCTTCACACATACCAAGAGAATATTCATTATTGTTACCCATCATATTGATTTTCTCATATCCATCTTCGTTAAATGCTTCACGAAGACAGTAAAAATCTGTAGTCCCTGGTTCCAATATAAAGTCTTCAATTTCATATTCACTTAATTTTCCAAGATCACCAAACTCGAAATAATATAATTCTCTAAGTTTTTTATATTCATCTTCATCCATAAATGTAAAATACATATAATTATAGTGTCCATTATATTTCTCAAATGGTCTATTTCTTATTATTTTTAAGCTGAGTTCTTTACTAAACTTATCTGAATCATAGTAAATTATTGCACCAAACAATGCATCTGAGAAACCTTCGGCGTATTTATTTTCGTATCTATTAATAATGTTCTGGGCATCATCATATTTGTTTGTTAAATCTATTTTATTTGCAACAAAATAGAAGTCTGGTTTTTCAACATAATAATCGAGAACAGGTTCAATATTTTCAGGAATCATATATCCATTTTCATTAAGCCATTGAATGAGCAACGAAGCATTATCTGCTTTCAATATACTAATGTCATAAATATCAATTTCTTTGGTTTCTATTACTTCTATACCTAATTTTTCCACACCAAATGACGGTTTGTCCTTTTTATTACTAAAAAATCTGATAATTTTAGTAAAAATACTTATATCTCCTTCAGTGATTTCCGGCTTAATACTAGATTGAATAGGGACAACCCATGCAAAATTAGAAATTTTATCAGATTGTACAGTTGAGACCAGTATCATTGTCTCTTTTTCACCATTCCATGAAATCACAGCCTTTTGGTCAGGTTCTGTCATATGTGAATCATGAGAACTCAAATACATTCCATCTGAAAAGACACTATGGGAAAGACAAATTACAATAATTAATACCACAAATAAATATTTTTTCATAATAGATATTTTAATTATATCCTAATAAATACCCCGTGTTTATACAAATCTTATCTTAATGATAGATTTATGATATTACAGGAATTTAGAGGAAAATATACTATAACTATTCCACAAGACTTGGTTAGGGCTAAGGGGTGGGAGAAAGGGCAGAAGCTTCTTTGTCAGTTTGATCCTAAGGGGCAAGTTGTGTTAGTTGAAGTTTAATCAAAATCTAAATGGTTTTAGTTTAATAGGTTTAAGACCAGATAGCTGTTCTCCCAAACCAATCTTCTTTTTAGGTTTTTTTCTATTCTTATGGATTTTTCTATGACAATTTGGGCAGACAGCTTGTAACTTATCAGCTCTGTTTCTAGTCGGATTAAAATCTGCGTGATGAAAATCTGGTATTATACCAAGTTTTTTGAATGACTTACCACATTCTTTACATTTACCACGTTGGAATTCTACCACATGTTTTTTTAGGTTCTTTCTAACTGCTTTTCTTTTTGGAGTATCTGTTCCAAAAAAATCATCTACCATTCAATTCACCTCTTTTTACCATTTTTCCTGTATGGGCCTTCCCCTAAAAGTGTGGGGCCGAGACCGGGAGTTGAACCCGGGACAAGAGCTATCTGTACCTGTTTTTGATGCATCTTTTTTCAAAGATAACACCAATAAAAAGATGCCACAGGCTCCTATGTTACCGCTACACCATCTCAGCCATAGCGTCTAATTAATCTTAACGTTTATAATTATAAAAGTGTATTTAAGCACATGGATTATTTACAAGCTATAGTTCTTGGGGTGGTTCAGGGCATTACTGAATGGTTGCCAATCTCTAGTTCAGGGCATTTGGTGGTTTTTCAGAAGATTTTTGGAATTAACCCGCCTGTGTTTTTTGACATTCTTTTGCATGTAGGAAGTCTTCTAGCAGTGCTAATTTACTTTAGAAAGGATATTTTAGCGATTACTAGGAAAAATCTTGCCTATATAATAGTAGCAACTGGGGTAACTGGTGCGATTGCTCTGATAATTAAGGAACCAATTAAAGCTCTTTTTAGTAACACATCTTTAGTGGGTGTAGCTTTCATTGCTACAGGATTGCTACTTCTGGCTACAAAATTTTTCAAGGGTCGCGAAGACCTTCAAATTAAGCATCCAATACTTTTAGGTATTGCTCAGGCAGCTGCTATTCTGCCAGGTATTTCTCGTAGTGGAGCAACAATAAGTGCAGGAATAATCTCTGGTGCAGATAAAGAAAAAATTGCTAAGTTTTCATTTTTAATGTCTATACCAGCAATTATTGGAGCGACAATAATTGAGTGGGAAATTGGTGCAGTTGATTTGTTGCCAACTATTTTGGGAATCTCAGCTGCTTTTGTTTCAGGTTATTTGTCAATTGATTTATTGATGAAATTGATTAGAAAAAATGGCTTTTGGAAGTTTTCAATTTACTTGTTCTTAATTGGAGCAATTACACTGCTACTATAAGATACTTAAATATAGTCTGGGAATTAATTATCTATTATGCAGGGGTCGCCCAGTGAGCCTTTTCTTTGAAAAGAAAACCCTCGGGAAAAGAAACAAAGATTGGTTCGGGAAACCAGGTCAAAGGCGTTAGGCTTAGGACCTAATCTCTTAGTGAGTACGAGAGTTCGAAGGACCTTTTTATTGGAGCGAACAAAAAAGATCCAGCAAAAAGGTTATAAAATCTCTCCCCCTGCACCACATTTTTTTCTTGGATAAGTTGGATCAAAAAGTTGTACCAAAAATTCTGTAGAAAAAAACGCTTTTTTAAGTTCTACAGATAGATAGGATTATGAAAGTTGGTAATAAAAGCAATTTTTTAGGGACAAAAAAGATTACAGACCTTTTATTTAATCAGTCTTATCCTGCAGTAATTGGTTTGTTAGTTTTATCGCTATACAATTTAGTAGATACTATTTTTATTGGTCATGGGGTTGGAAGTTTAGGTATAGCTGGATTAACAATTTCTTTTCCTTTGCAAATGATATTTATTGCATTTTCTCAAGCTTTGGGATTAGGAGCAGCATCTATTATCTCTAGAGCGTTGGGATCAAATCAAATTAAAAAAGCAGAACAAGCTCTTCTAAATTGCTTTTCGCTTATATTGATTTCTAGTTTTGCAATAACTGCTTTAGTTATGATTTTCATGGAACCGTTACTAAGACTTTTTGGTTCAACACCAGAGATACTTCCATATGCAATGGAATATATGAATATTATAATCTTAAGCACTGTGTTTATTGTTTTTATTTCAGCATTGCTTCATGTAATTAGAGCTCAGGGTCATGCTAAATTTGCAATGGTTGCTATGGTTGTCGGTATAGGAATAAATATTATTTTAGATCCTATTTTCATTTTCTGGTTTGATATGGGAATTGGTGGAGCTGCTTTGGCAACTGTTATAGGTCATGTTTTTGCTTCTATGTTAGTACTTTATTATTTTGTTTCTGATAGAAGTTTTATCAAAGTTAGATTTGATAAATTTGTTTTTGATTGGGAAATTGTTAAAGAAATATTTTCAATTGGTTCATCTAGTTTTGCAAGGCTTGTTTCTGGCAATATAATTTTTATTGTTGTTAATAATACTTTAGCTTTATATGGCGGAGCAATTGCTATTGCTGCATTTGGAATTATTAATAGAGTTATTATGATGATAATGATGCCAGTGTTTGGAATTGTACAGG
>Ga0233431_1002199_pt1 | contig 28634 bp, 18 predicted proteins | sample SI_118_April2016_FD_179867 | JGI IMG/M metagenome (GOLD analysis project Ga0233431, IMG submission 179867) | Seawater microbial communities from Saanich Inlet, British Columbia, Canada - SI_118_April2016_200_MG | ecosystem: Environmental > Aquatic > Marine > Inlet | place: Canada: British...
TATGAACGCCCGCATCAAAGCCTAGATTATCGGGTACCCGCTGATGTTCATTTCAGCTAATCACCCGACTCGTTTATCCACCTTAACTTTGTCAATTTGTGGTCTTGACAATGGGGTTCACTATAGTCCAAGGCTGCCAAAATTGTGAAACAGATTAAAATTTAAAACCCAATTTTCATAACTTGTCGTTTTTGTTTTGTCAATAGTATGTATTTTTTCAAGTGCTGAGTACCGATATTTGTGATAGATTTGATTATTCATGCCGTTCTCAATATTTTGAATTAACGATCTTAGTATATGTTCTGTCTCAGTGCTTTTGGTTAGTAAATTGTGTTGCATAACGTATTGTAAACAAATTCTCGAATGTTTTTTATTGTTGAATGAAATTGCGTCTAGAAATTCATAAATATTGATTTTCTTAGGAAAATGGGTTATCCATTGTCTATATACTTTCCACCCTTTCTCTTTTCTATATTTTTTCCTCCTAACAGATAGTGAGAATTCATATCTAATAGATGAAAAGATATCTTGAGGCGATATGCGTTTTCTTTGAAGAAATTTTTCTTGGAGCCAAGGAATAGATTGTTTGAAATCAAGACGTTTTATGATAGATAGTGTTCTAATAATCAGAGAGAATAACTGTTTGGATATTTTTAAAAGAACGAAAATACAGTAGGAGAAAATGATTACAAAAGCTCCTATAGCTAAATAATAATGATAAGTTAATTGAAGGTATCGTGGAAGAGACTTAATGCTAATTACGCAATAGTAAACTAGAAACGATATAAAAACTAAGAAAGTATTTTTCAAGAAGCTAGTAAGTATGTTTTTCTTCCTGATTTGAAAGCGTTTATTTAGAGGTTTGATTATATGCTCTAGAATTAAAATGAATGGAGTCCAAGGCCAGTATGTTCGTTTTCCATATTTCCCCGTTTTCATGATTAGAAAAAGAGTTGATGGAGTCCAAGCAACGGCATACGCGATTAGTAAGAGCCACGTACTATACACATTCAGAGGTACGAGAGTTACGAGAAATGCAAATAGGATCATTGATCCAAGGAATAAACGCATAAATAACATGAAATAAGGGAAAGAGTAATGCCTGTCCGATTTTAATGTTACTTGTGAAAGTAGCACTAAAACTAGAAAAAAACTTGAAGGGAAGATTCCTGAGCTATTGCTTAGAGTAATTTCTATGATGAACCAGATTAGAAATATTGCAATGGATACTATGTCTGCGTATAGGGTGAAAAGTAGTAAATTGAAAATATCCAAGAAATGTTTTGCATTAGGAAGGCGAGATAATTGGGTAAATGTTGCAAATCTTTCTTGCATGAAGCGTCGGGAAAACACTAAACTAAGGAGCATATCTCGAACAGCTTTATCGATCTCCATAGATGTTTTTCTCACTTTTCCTAATTGCTGATAAGCTACATTTCTTAGCCATTGACTTCCACTTTCTAATGCGTTGATTATCAAACTGTTAATCACGTTATCTGTAGCGATGCCGGCAACTTCTAAAGCTTTCTTTCTATCTAAAAGAATCCCGTTTTGGTTAGGAAGAGAAACCCAATCGTCAATAATTAATCGGAGCGTAGAGGGAATGGATTGAATATGGCTATATAATCCTTCTTGTAGCAAATTAAGAATATGTAAAATTTTTCTTGGCCATGGATTATAACTAGGCATGAGATTATCGTGAGTATGCTTGTCTACATCATAGTTTTTATACTCTTGGCACAGTATCTTTTCAGCTTCACTAAGAATAGGGTTAATGATCTTAGATGGTTGTATTTGCAGTATTGTCACACAAGCTTCTCTCCATCGAGCATTGGTGATGAGGTTGATGTTACTAATTCTTGTAGGTTCTTGCAGAACTATACATGTCGCGAAGTATTCCTGAAATCGTCTGTGGGAAAAAGTGAATAGCCGCTGGCTGCCAGATAAATTAGGAGTTTCAGAGCGAGCGAGCTTTAAATATTCTAAAGCATCTAGAATTGAATGAATATTGTTTGTAGTTTTATAACCCTGATTTTCAATAGAATCTATTAGCACTTTGCGGGTGGGAGATAGGCCAATAGATTGATCTGCTGTCATAGAAAAAGCGATTTTCTCTGCAAGAAATCTGACTTCTGATGGATGTAATTTGAAACTTTTTGTTAAACGTTCAGTATCAACAGTGAAGCGTGTTGATATGTATTTTTCAAACGTAGCATGAATGTTTTGAGGGAACTTGTTTTCTGTCAAAAGATGTTCGCAGAGTAAACCTAAGAACATAGGGTTTGATGACATATTTTGAATACTCATGCCTGCATTTGGAAGAGAGCCAAACAGGAGCCTTTCTTTTTCAACTGGTAACTCAGCTTTTTTAATAAGTTGTGTTTTTTGCTTTTCTGTAAGGGGGAGAATACGGAATCGAGGCCAATTCTTTTGTAATGGCCCATGGAATTGACGAGATGCAACCACTGCCCTGCAAGTATTCATTCCACTCATGAAATCAGCAATTGCGCTAGAATATTGCCATATCATTTCATCAGCTTCTGTGGAGCTAAGAACATCAGGAATTTCATCAAAAGAATCAAATAAAAATAACCATGTATTTTCCTGCATTCCTTTATGAAATTCATCGTCAAGAAATGTGTCGACATCTCGATCATTGACTCGCCGCAATACTTTATTAATATAGTCGTGAATAAGTTGACGATCGATGCTTTCTTCTGGCGCTTTATTTAAACCTCGCAAGTTTATATAAATTGGTATTATGCTTTTATTACTTCGAGCCTTGGATGCTTTCTCTGCTAGTTTTTGAGTAAGGTGTCTGAGAGCAACACTTTTTCCTGCCCCAGGGCTTCCTTCGAGAAGGATGAGAGTTTCGCTACTCTTTCTAAGAGCTTTTGATAATGAGCTTTCCCGTCGCAATCCAGATCTTTTTTTTCTGATTGGTGATAAAAAAATCTTTGATTTCCAGCGTCCCTCAGCTTCAACTTCAGCCTCCAATTCTGTATATTTATAGTCGCTCCAGTCTTCAAGGCGATTCAAGCGGATAATTTCATCGGCGATATATTTTGAAAAGCGTCTTCTTCTATTTCTTCGTCGGATATCTTCCTTTTTATAAAAGATTGGTTTGAACACCGTATCCCATGTTTGTTTCATTTTAGCGATTAGGAAATAGGCACTAACGCCTGCTATAATCCATGGTATCGACTCTATCGGGAATTCATTCCATATTGGTTGAATTAAATTAGTGATGAAATTAATAATCTCTTGAATTTCGCCCATGAGTAAGTCCTTATAGTTTTTGCTAAGAAAGACAATCGTTTATTTGTTCGTTTTGTCTACCAATGCCGCAAAAGGCAAAGCCTGCGTAGATTCCCCTCTGCCCGTATTCCATGTAATCACCAATTCTTCCTTCGCGCGGGTGATGCCCACATAAAAGAGCCGCAGCCGTTCGCGCACATAATCTACACGGGCGGCCAGGGTTGCTTGTCCCTCGCTGTACCAATCGTATTCACCAGTTTGGGTTGCCGCATCCAGTTGGGCGATGGCTTCTGCTTCCAAATTCAAGTTGTCTCGCGCAAACCATTTCTCCGAAATAAAGCTGTCATTCGGCTGATTCGAAGGGAAAGTATAGTTATTCACCGAAGTCAAATAAACTCGATCCCATTCCAGCCCCTTCGCCTTGTGCATCGTCGTCACCACCACTTTGCCCTTATAACGGTCCGGGTCAAAGCCGCCATCATCCGCCGAAAAACCGATAAATTTCCGCTGATTTTTGGCGATCACGGATAGTTCCCCCGTCAATTCTGGCAGCCGCCATTCGCTGTGATCATTCGCCGCTTGTCGCAAAACAATAGCTAATTTATGTGCCAAGGCCAGGTCAGCAGCTTCGGTGAAAAGGTCTTGTGCTAATGTGAGAATTAATTGATCAATGGGAAGTGTCACAGCATCCAGCCATCTCTGAACATTTTCTCTAAAGGATATTAACTCTTTGATGACATCTTCCGATTCGCTCTCGCTCAAACTTGCCAGCCAATCTTCATCATGAATGGGGGCGAGGAACATCTCCACCATCCCCGTCTTTTTAATTAACTTGGTGACATGCTTGTAGAACTCGGTGTAATCATCATCATCTCGCCATTCTCTTCGCCAAACGCGATAAACCGTCGCCAGCTTGGATGCAGATTGCGGATCGGAGAGATACTGCACGATATTGCCCAAAGCACCAGCCGTTTGCCGCGTCGATTGAGTGGAGGAGAGTGCTTCAATCACTTCAAGGCCCTGTTTCTTGAGAATATCTGCGATCTCAGCGCCGCGTGTATTTCGCGGAACGAGCACGGCCACAGTTTTATCTTGGTTTTCAGGCACCCATCTTGTGAGCGAATCGACGACGGCTTTCAATTCTGCTTCGGGGCTGAATTTTCGGTTAATTAAATGGAGGCCAGCCCAATCCAGGGGCGGATTCGGTTGGGGATCATCGGGGGCAGTTGGCTGAACATAGGGCGGCGCAAGGGCATCGCGCGCATCCGGGTCTGGATGTCCCGTCATCACCCAATCAATCAGTTGATTTGCCAGATCAATTACGGCGGGTTGAGAACGTCCAGATTCGGGTAATTCCCGCTGAAAATTGGCTTCGTTGGCAATAAAATCGCGCAGAAGTTGAGGGTTGGCAGTGGTAAAAGTTTCAAAAATGGCCTGATTAGGGTCGCCAACGCGCACCCAATTGCCATCTTTTCCAGAAAGTAGACGTAGAATTTTCTCCTGCGTTTGGCTGCTGTCTTGGGCTTCGTCTTCGAGAATATAGGGCCAACGATAGCGGAGACGCTCGAGAAAATCGGGGTCGCGCTCGAGCAGATCGAGGGAGAGACGAATAAGATCGTCAAAATCGACCGCACCGCGATAGGCGAGGGCGCGCTGATAATCGCTATAAATGGCGAGACCCATTTCGGCGAGGGGCAGGGGCGCGGGCTGCTCGTTGAGCCGATAACGGAGTTGATCGGGCAAAATGCGCCGATCTTTTGCCGAGCGAATAAATGCGAGAGCAATATTCTCGAGGCTTTGCGGAAGTTGCTGTCTGCGCGTCCAATCCTTTTTCGATTCTTCCATATCGGGGTCGAGAAAATCATCGAGAGCATTTGGATTTGCCGCCAGCCACGCCGAAACCGCCTCTTTGCGGATGTAATTGGCTTCGCGCTCATCAATGATGCCAAAACGCTCTTCAAGACCGACCATGCCAGGCTTTTCTCGAACAATATCGTGCGCCAAACCATGCAACGTGCGGACGCGATATCCAACGCGCGGCAATAGCCCGCGTGAGGTAATGAAATCATTAATTCGGCTGGAGAAATTATCCACCGCCGAGTTGACGAGGGTCACGATCAGCACTTCCTGCTCGGCGGCAAGGTCGCCACGCCCGATAATTTCGGCTGCGAGGGCCGAAAGCGTAAATGTTTTCCCCGAGCCGGGGACGGCGGCGATTCCCATTGTGCCGTGAGTATATTGGAGAATTTTCTGTTGGGAGGGGCGGTAGGTTATATTGGTCATGGGGTGTTGCCTGTCTTAATCGCACGGGGGTAAAACCCGCCGTGCTGGTTTTACGAAGCCCTACGGGCTGAATCGTTCCAAATTATCTCGAATACTGCCATCGCTATGGTGTTTTTTCTGGTTTTTGATATAGCGCACTATGGAAGGGAGACTTTTCTCTGCGAAAGATAATACGCCATATTCATCCTGCCAGTATAGCTTGTATTCAGGGACAATGACATGGTTTACAAAATGCGAGCTATTTCCTTTCACCTCGCCAATAAAGGTTGCTAGTGATAATTTAGGTGGTACGGATGTTGCCAAATGGACATGTTCTTCCATTCCGCCGATGGCGTGGACGATACCATTCATCTCTTTTACCTTTGCGGCGATAGCGCTGTAGAGTTGCGCTTCAAACTCGGGCATGATTAGCGGTTCTCGGCGTTTGGTTGCCCAGACGAAATGGTAGAAGAGTTTGTAGAATGGCATGTTTTTCTCTTTGAGACCGCACGGCGGTAAACCGACCGTGCTAGTTTTGCGAAGCCCTATGGGCTAGTCCGTTTTACGGACTTTGTACATGTAGCACGGTGCGTTCACGCCCGTGCGGATAAAATCTACACAGACAAGAAAAGCCCAATAAAGAAACTGGCAAAATTGAAGACGAAACTCAAGATGAGCGCCTTGCCAAAGCTGAGTTCTTTCTTCATATAGAAATAGATGAAGACCGCTTCAACAAAGAAAATCGCCATCTCTGCGAAGAGACAGAAGATGCCCATGCCCATGTTTTCAGAAACAACACTGACATAAGTGAAGAAGGGTTGTGTGATCAGATTGATGGCTAAAATGCCAAGCAGGAAACGTTTGCGATGAATATCCTTATTTACAACGACTACATAGAGAAAAGCAAGTAGAAGCTCGATAAATAGAGTCAGCACAAGTGGAAGAAGGGGAATATCCTGACCTTCTTCCTCGACGATAAGCCTATCGCCTTCTGGCGCCATTGTGACAATATAGTTCGCCGCAAACACAGTTTTGGTGAAAATATTGCTCTTGAAGCTTTCTCCGTTCGAGAGAGTAATATCCAATTGGAAAAAGGCTCTGTACCCATAAGCCATCGAGTAACATGATCTTGCATCACATTCAAAGCGTTGTGGTCCCATCTCTTCAAGCGGAACAGCATCTGAGCAATCGGGCTGATCACATTCATAGAGAATGCCGGAGACGATGGTCACTGCCTGGTCGGGGAGTTGGAACTCGAAAGTCATTTCCGGCTTGGGCCCCATGTCGGCGTGGACGGTGCTGATGGGGATGAGCAGGAGCGCAATGACAAGAAGAAAGGATGGGATGTGTTTTTTCATAATTTTGCTCTCTTGTTGAAAAAAGGTTTAGGTGTGGAGATTTTCCTTGAAAATACTATTTCAATCATCTCTCTTGAAATTCTCTTGATAAAAGCTTTTAGAATAGAGAATTCCCGCCAGTTTTTTGATCAGGCCATTTGCAGGGATAGTTGTACAAATCGTGATAGTTATTTTTCTTGTCTTAGTCAAATTCTTTATTAGACAATTTGGTGTTTAGGTGGGTAAGCACTTCTTTTACTTTTTTAACAATATAGGTAATAGCTTGTTCTTTATCCATCCCTGCACTAAGTACGATACCAAGTTTGTTACCGTAGGAGTTTGGGGAATCAAAATATTTCAAAGCATGATTAATCTCTTGAGTTTCTTGCCATTCTTGATTTTTTACATCCAACCAAATAGGAGTGTGATTACTTTTGGTGTGCCAGTTTTGATTATCAAAAGATAAAAAGCAACCAAAACTGTAGCTGCGAAAATAAAAGCCATGTCCATATGTTTGACTTTGTGTTTTCAACCCTGAAAAATCGGCGTTTCCCCACTTTCTGAGAATGGAATTGCATTCATTGATTATGTCTGAAAAATGCACTGATCTTCGACCATTCATTGGGTCAAGATCGGACATGCTTAAAGGCGGCATTCCCTCTTCATTCATTTTTTTGCATAACTCTTTCATTTGAGTTAAGTCAGAGGATAAATGTTGATCGTGATCTTTGCTATTTTCTTTTTCGACTAAAGTTAAAAAAAACTCCCAAGAACTAAAGAATATTTTGTCACTTTGATTTTTGCTTCTTTTATTGACTTCCGCTTCTAGTGATACAAGTCTTTTGGCAGGAGCGAGAAAAAGAAGTTTTCCGTTAGTCGCCAACTCTTCTAGATAATTATTTGGTTGATTTGAAGTAAGATTTGCCCAAAACTTCCCCTCAATGATTATTGTTTTATTTCCATTGTCATCTAAACCTGTAACGTCTGGTCTTCCATTAGTCGTTGTAGATAATTCTGTGACGTAATGGCTCGGCACTTTTTCGATATCGAGCAAGCTTTTTAAGGCAGCTTGTGCTTGTGGATACTCATTTAGAAGATACGTAACACTGCTGTTTGCTACATTTTCATACTCTGAAATGAAATTACTTGCTATATGAGTTAGTAGTGATTTTTTCATGATCATTTTATCCTCGCGCAGAAGAACTTAATTCCTTTTTACCTTCTACTCCCTGCTATCTTGCAAAACTCGCTGAAAGGCTTTCAGTAAAACGCCACGCTGCTCAAAGCCCGATTCGCCCAATTCAGACAAGCCCAAATAGAGCCGTTCTTTGCAGCGGCGCAGCAAACCCGTCGTCAGGCGAGCCAATGTTTCCTGATTTGCAAGAACATCATCCGCATCTGTCCAATAATGCCCATCGGCGTTATCCCAACTGCGCGATAAAACATAGGGGTGTGTCAGCGGTTGGAAGAGCCGTTCCACCCAGCCATCTGAGCCGGGGTTCAGCCAAAATTGCACCGCCACAGCTCGATTTTGCATCAAGAAAGTATAGGCGGGCGCAACCAGCACCGCGTTCTCCTCTTCCATTTTCCACGCGCCTAAATACTGCGCCGCGATCACGCCCTCGCTGAGCATGTCGATATATTCGCGTCCCAAAGTCAGGGCATCGGTATCGGCAGAAGCCATTGCCCAACGGAATTTTTTGACCGATTCGATCAGGCTGGCGGCAACGCGGGCTGAATCCAGATCACGATGGAATCCAAATCCGGGTTGGGAGAGAATTTCACCAAATAATTTGCGTAAAAAATGATCGAAGGGGACGACATCCTGCTCTTGATAGGATAGAAGCCATTCTCTCAATTGCGTGTAGCGACCACCGAAGACGTAGGTGATTCGCTCCTGAATTTCTGGCTTGATTCCGTCAAATGGACTGAGTGCCAAGTCCCGAGCGCGATATACGATCTTTGTCAGCAAGTTGGCACGGATTAAGTCGAGGCCATCTATCGCTTGCATCAGCGCATAAGCCACGTCAAATTCGCTCGGACGGATTCCCCATTGTGGATGCGCCAGCGCAGCCAGCGTCAGCAAAGATTGTGTCGCAGGTTCATCTCGCAAAGATCGTGATGGCCTGTGTGAACGAACGGGGATTCCGCGTGTTTCAAGTCTGTGCATTAACGAAAAGCGCAGCGCATCTGAGAGATAGGGAGCAAGAACAACAATATCGGCAGCTTCAATGCCTTCTTCGAGAAGCGTGGCAATTTCTTCAGTCAGCCAATCGAGTAGTTCAGGGTAAAAGTGGGCGTCTGCATATTGTAAGACCCCCTCTCTGAAACCATTGAGTGGGGCGTTTGTGATAGTTGGGTTTATTACATTGGCGAGAGAATTGCTCAGGGCTAAAATATCTTCCGATGCTACGAAAGAATCATGCAAAGATGCTTGAGTGGGGCAGAGCTCACTTAATCGCCACGCAGTTTCCGGGTCAGCACCGAGGAAGCGACGATATCCCGCATTTTCATCATAAATGAGTAGCGCGGAGTCGAAGTCGGGCATCCACTCTTTGATCAGATCGTGTGCGCGGGGAATATCCTCTTCGAGATTATCATAGATCAAATGGCGATAAGTACGAGTCAGATAATCCTGCACAATGGGGTTGCCCCAGAGATGATCCCAAAAAATTTCGAGCTGAAGGGAGAAATCCAGTAAATTATGTTCAAGGCAATATTCACGAAAACGATTGGCGCAATCTTGGGTATCCTGATAAATGCGTCGTTGAGACGGATCGCCGAGCCAGGCTTTATCGAGTCTTTCTCCGATCTGCGTATGCGGAAAACCGATCGCGGCGGCCTTATTGAGATTATCAATTACCTGGCTATAAAGACGATTGCGATTGATAGTTAAAGATTCAAAATAGCCTTCATCAAGTAATGGGCGAACAAGGTGCGCCATATAATATTGAGCAGTTTCGAGCGTTAGGAAAACGGGCGGTTCTTCGGGATTGGCGAAGCCAGCAGCTTCAGTGGCAATAGGCCAAAAAAGATCAACCATGCGACGAGCAAGACCGCCAACCGTTGCGAGCGTGACTTGACCACCCGCGCCAACTTCGGGGCTGCGAAGAATTTCCTGATAAGGTTCTTGCAGAGTCCGTTGCGGTGTTAGAACAAGAATACTCTCACCATAAACGCCCTCTTCGAGCAGATAGCGCATTCGCTCCACGCCGACGGTTGTTTTGCCACAGCCAGCAGGGCCAGAGAGAAATATGCGCGCATCGAGGGGCGCGGTGATAATGTCGTGTTGGAGTTTGTTTAGGTACATGTTGTTTTATCTCTTTTTTATGCACTCTCGAATCATGGGCCATTGAGAAAAAATGCCTCGAACCATTTTCTTGCAATATCTTTTTATTAATTTTGAATAATGAGCAAGTTCTTTGTCAATGTCTGATATCGTATCCCAAGGTGTATCTTCAAATGAGTATCTAGAATTTACGCAAGTACTTACAATTTTGATTTCGATTCTTCCAGGTCGCACACTATTTTTTAAAATATCATCCCTCGTTTTTCCAAAAGGTGCGATCGCGATGTGGAGTTTTCTATTATATTCAAGAAGTACTTGGATTTCGCACCTTTCTGATTCTAGATAATAGAGCCCTGGTTGGTCTTTTCGTAAGGAGAAGTCGTGTTTTGTTTCTAAGAATCTAAGATGTTTTTTGATAGATGATAACAATTCTTCGTCACGACTCATATCACAAGCTCCGTTTTCAAATTCATTATTATTTCATTTGATAATATTATTCAGAGGGTATAGGAGGAAAGAAGCTTTGTCAAGCAGCGAGCGGAGAATAACAGATTATCCCCCTTTTGGCAGACTTGCTTCTCCCTCTTTGGCATGATAAACTTTTATGTGAAATGTCAAATTCCCTCCTTATTATCACCCCACAAGCTAGTTTTGGAGAACATATCCGCCAAAGCTTGGAAGAAAGCAACCCAACTTACGTTGAGATTGTGGATTCTAAGGTCGCGGCTCTCTATAAATTGGACGAAAGGCAGTTTACCCATGCCTTTTTAGATAGGGATTTGAAAAACGAGTCCATCCCCGACCTTGGGCTTGCGTTGCGTGCAAAAAACCCGGATCTGCGCCTTGTCGTTATCTCTCCGAGAGAGAGCATGCCCCGATTCGATGTACTCAAACCCTGGAGCTTATTACATAAGCCTTTCTTTCTCCCCGACCTTCTTCGCATTGTCGATGGAGATTCAAGACCCTCTATTTCACTCTCCCCAGTTAAAGAAACTGTGACTGAAAATAACAAAGAAGAAGATCCTCTCGAAGATGGCAATACCCTGGTCTGGCTTAAAGACGTAAATAAAGCTGCCCAGCATCTTACGCGTTTAACCCTGGAATCTTCTGCCCAAGCCGCGCTGATCATTCGCCGCGAAAAGATGTGGGCATATGCCGGTCAACTTTCTGATGAAGCCTCTGCGGAATTGGTTAAAACCGTTATCCGAGATAAAAAAACAGGAGACCTGCTAAAGTTCCTCCGCCTTAATACGACACAGGCAGAGCACATGCTTTACGCAACCCAACTCGGAAATACGGCAATTCTGGTGATGATCTTTGATGCAGAGACACCCTTTAGCGCAATTCGGCGTCAGGCAACACACCTATCAGAATCCCTCGCTTTTTCCTTGCAATCAAAAGATACACCAAAACCTGTAGCCGTAGCTCCTTCTGCTCCTCCAGTAGAAAAGTCTTCGCAAGAAAAAGAAGCTGACGACCTGATCGATCTCTTTGATTTTGACGAAGAAGAAAGCGGAAATCTCCCTCCCATCTCCGAAATTTTAGAGAATATACCGAACCCTACGCCAAATAGTGCTGCCTCTGAAGCGAAAACTTCGGCGCCAACAAGTACACCCAGCTCGCCGAGTTCTTCGAAAAGTTCGGTTTTCAATGAGCCGATGCCTAATCCTTTTGCAAAAACACGCGCAGATCTTTCCAATAAAAACCCGAACATCTCTTCACGAGAATTATCCCCGGCTATCCGTGCTGAAGAATTCTATGCAAGCAATCAAAACGTAGACCTTGACGAAACTCGTGTGCAAGCAGCACAACCCCAGCAAAATATCGAAATTGATCTAAATGCGACACGTGTGCAGGCTGCACAAAGACCAGAATCCATCGAAATTGATCTTGATGCAACACGCATTTCAAAATCGCAACGTCCCGAAACCCCTGTGCGCAAAGCAAAACCTGATGAATTGATCTCAACACGCCCTCATTCCATTACCGAAGTTGCTGGTCGCGCCATTCTTGAATCTGCACCTACAGGCACCTATGATCTCACTTATGCTTGTTTGCTCGTTCCGCGCTTTAGCAAGCATCACTTGACAGGTGATCTCGCAGATCGTCTCTCTGATTGGATGCCCAATATCTGCGTTGCTTTTGGATGGCGATTAGATCATCTTTCTGTGCGCCCCGATTATTTACAATGGGTGGTCAATGTCCCGCCCACTGTTTCGCCTGGCTATCTAATGCGCATTATGCGAAAGCAAACCTCCGAGCGAATCTTTGAAGATTTTCCGCGCCAAAAGAAAGATAACCCCTCCGGAGATTTTTGGGCGCCCGGCTATCTTATTATGGGTGGTAGCCAGCCACATCCCTCTACGCTGGTGGAAGACTATATCCGACGCACGCGTGAGCGGCAAGGAATGTGACCAGTCTTTTTTGCAAAACTTTAGTTCAGACATAGGTGACGAGTATAGAGCGAATTTCTCCTCTCACTCGTCACTTTTCACTCATCACACTTTTTCCTTCTTCTAAAAACACAAAAACTTATGCCCCCAACCCTTTATCTCATTGACGGACACGCCCTCGCCTACAGAGCCTATTTTGCCCTCAGCGCTGGAGACCCTGACCGCTGGAAAACATCCGCAGGCGAACCGACGGGCGGCATTTATGGTTTCGCCAGCGTGCTTTTACGTTTGCTCGAAAACGACAAACCCGATTATATGGCCGTCGCCTTTGATGTTGGCAAAACCTTTCGCCATGAAATGTATCCCGAATATAAAGGCACGCGCGCCAAAATGCCCGATGACCTTCGCCCGCAGATCAAACGCATCCGCGAGATGGTCGATATTTTCAATTTGCCGCGTCTCGAAATGGAAGGCTTTGAAGCCGACGATGTTCTCGGCAGCGTTGCTCGTGTCGCATCTGAAGAGGGGCTTGGCGTAAAGATCATCACTGGCGACCGCGACCTTCTGCAGCTTGTGGATGAGCGCGTTATCGTCAATCTGCCTGGTCGTTCCATGAGTGATGCGCGCGATTATTACCCCGCCGACGTGGTCAAAAAGCTCGGCGTGCGCCCCGATCAGGTGGTCGATATGAAAGCACTCATGGGCGATAGTTCGGATAATATCCCCGGCGTGTATGGGGTTGGGGAGAAGACTGCGCAAAAATTGCTCGCAGAATATGAAACCCTCGACGGCATTTATGAGCATTTGGATGAGATACCGGGACGCTTCAAAAATAAACTTGCTACCAATAAAGAAATAGCCTACCTGAGTCAAGAGTTGGCGCGCATTAAATGCGACCTCGACATCTCGGTGGATCTCGAACATGCGCGCGCCACCAAACTGGATATCGCTGCGGTGACCGAGCTTTTCCGTGAGCTTGAAATGCACTCGCTCATCAAAAGGCTAAACAGACTATCTCCCACGCCCATTGTTGCGCCCACCGCTGATGGGCAGCTATCCCTTTTTAGCGCGGGGGAAGCGGCATCAAGCTATTCGCCGGAAGAATCTTATTCCATCACTACCCAAGTTGTGGACACGCACGAAGCATTAGCCGATTTGGCAGAAAAATGCCAACAGGCAGAGATGATCGCACTCGATACCGAGACGACCTCCACAGATCCCACACAAGCAGATTTGGTCGGCATCTCATTGGCAACGGAAACGGGGATGGGCTATTACATCCCGACCGGGCATTCGCAGGGCGAGCAGTTGGATGTCGATGAAGTTTTGGATGTGTTGCGCCCGGCGTTGACAAATCCTGATATTCAAAAAATTGGGCATAATCTGAAATATGACATCATTATGCTGGCGCGATATGGCTTGCAGGTTGCGCCGCTTTCTTTTGACACGATGATCGCCGAGTGGCTGGTGAACCCGGCTTCACGGAATTTGGGCTTGAAGAAGCTGGCTTTTGCGCGTCTTGGCGAGCAGATGATCGAAATTGAAAAATTGATTGGCAAAGGGAAAAAACAGATCAGCATGGCAGATGTGAGCATTGAAAATGCCGCGCCCTATGCCGCCGCCGATGCGGAGATTTGTTTGCAACTTTATCCGCTTTTGGAGAAAGATTTGGCGCGGGTTGGCTCACGTGAATTGCTTGATGAGATGGAATTGCCGCTTATCAAGATACTTACGGAAATGGAAATGGCAGGGGTTTTGTTGAATGTACCTTTCTTTAGCGAGTTTTCAGACCAGTTGGCGACACGTTTGGCAGAGATCGAAAAAGAAGTGATCGAGTTGGTGGGGAAAGCCTTTAACTTGAATTCTACGCAACAACTTTCAGATGTGCTTTTCACGAAACTGGGTTTGCAGCCTCCCGACCGCACGCGCAAAACAAAGAGTGGGCATTATTCCACGTCGGCAGCCGTGCTGGAAGGGATGCGCGGCGACCACCCCGTTGTGGATTTAATTTTGGAGCAACGCGAACTCTCGAAATTGAAATCCACTTATGTGGATGCGTTGCCAGCGGCAATAAACCCCGCTACAGGGCGCGTACATACATCTTTTAATCAGACAGGCTCGGTGACGGGGCGTTTGGCTTCGTCGAACCCGAATTTGCAGAATATCCCCATTCGCTCGGAGTTGGGACGGCGCGTGCGTAAAGGCTTTATTGCCGACGAAGGGAATGTCTTGCTGGCGATTGATTATTCACAGATCGAATTGCGGATTGTCGCGCATATGGCGCAAGATAAGACGATGTTAGCGGCGTTCAATTCTGGGCAAGATATTCACGCCACAACAGCGGCGGGGATTTATAACGTTGCGCTGGATGATGTCAGCAAAGACATGCGCCGCCATGCAAAAGCGGTCAACTTTGGGCTGATCTATGGCATGTCCGCTTTTGGCTTGACACGTTCCACAGACTTAACACTGGCAGAATCAGAAGATTTTGTTGCGGCTTATTTCGAAAAATTCCCCGGCGTGAAACGATATTTAGATAATATCCGCAAGGTGGCGACAGAGCAGGGCTATGTGGAAACATTGCTTGGGCGACGACGATACTTCCCCGCTTTGCAGAATCTTGCTAATCAGCAAGTGCGTAACCGTGAAGAACGCGAAGCCATTAACGCGCCCATTCAGGGGACGGCAGCCGACATCATGAAAATATCCATGCTTCATGTTGCCAAAGCGCTACAGGATGCAAAACTAGGTGCGAAAATGCTCTTGCAAGTTCACGATGAAGTCGTAATTGAATGCCCGGAGAGCGAATTAGAGATTACAATAGAAGTCGTTACGAAAGCAATGGAAGAAGCATACTCTCTTGATATTCCGCTTTCCACAGAAGCCCGCTCCGGGCTAACGTGGGGCGATCTTTAGGAGAATTAGCTTTCTGAAGTCTAAGGCCTAAAAAAACGAGATAATTTTATGTCAGGAAACCAAGGAAAATTCCAAAAAGCAATGAGTAAGGGGCATTCTGCAGCGTGGGACCAATTATGGGATAAAGCTGCGTCTGCCTATAGAGAAGCGTTAATAGAATTTCCCGATGATCCTAAAGCCCTCTCAAGTTTGGGTTTGGCTCTTTATCAAATTCAGGAATTTGAAGAAGCTTTGCAGACCTATCAGCGTTTATCTGAAATCTCTCCCGATGATCCAACCCCCTTTGAAAAAAGGGCTCAATTATCAGAACGGCTAGGCAATTTAAAAGCTGCTGTAGCTGCGGCAACAAAAGCCGCTGATCTTTATTTGAGCCAAAAAGATGTCAATAAAGCCATTGAAAACTGGTCACGTGTTACGCAGCTTGACCCAGAACATGTTTTGGCACATTCTCGCCTTGCTTTGGTACATGAACGCTTGGGGAACCAAAAACGAGCAGTAACAGAATATATTGCCCTTGCGAGTCTGATGCAACGCTCTGGAAAAGAGAAAAAAGCTATAGACTTGTTGGAACGCGCATTAAAAATTGTGCCAGGTAGCCAAGCGGCACAACAGGCGCAGAGCTTGATCAGCTCCGGGCAATTATTGCCAAAACCGATTCGTCCAAAAGGTGGCACAGGCCCACTTCGTATTGCCAAAGTAAAACAGCTCACAGAGCCAGAAAAAGAAATTTCTAAGAGCGACGACCCCATTGGTGAGGCAAGCAAAAAATCGCTGATGATCCTTGCTGAAATCCTCTTTGAATATTCCGACACGAGTAGCGATCAACAAGCAAAGAAAGGCTTGCAAGCTATTATGCACGGCTCTGCCCAATTATCCCTCAGGAATTTGGAGCAAACTAAAGTAGTGCTTCATTTGGGGCAGGCGATTGATGCACAATCAAAAAATCAGGATGAACTTGCTGCAGATGAGTTAGCACACGCACTCTTGGCAGGATTTGAGCACCCCGCTCTATATTTTAATTTAGGGATGCTTCGCTCAAAAGGAAGCCGGATCGAGAGCGCAATGCCGCATCTCCAACACGCGGTCAAACATACCGATTTTGGGCTTGCTGCGCGTTTGTTGATGGGGCAGAACCTTCGACATTTGGGGCGTATCCCCGAAGCCGCCACAGAGTATCTCGAAGCGCTAAAAATTGCCGATGCAATGATCGTCCCTGAAGATCAAGCAGATTCTCTGCGACAGCTATATGAGCCGCTGATCGAAGCCCAAGCGCAATTGGACGACGAGAAAGCTCATCTGCGTTTATGTGAGAATGTAGATGAAATGCTCATGCAAAGAAATTGGCGTGAAAATCTTCGTGATTCGCGTAAAGAACTCCCTAATGCAGATGGTGAAATGTTGATGCCTTTGGCCGAAATCCTAATTCAGGCGCAGAGCGGGCAAGTATTGGGGGCGATGTCCCGTATCCACGAGCTAGCACGTTCGGGACACGCGCGTTCCGCTATGGATGAAGCTTTCCAGGCGATTGCTTATGCGCCTACTTATTTGCCCCTCCATTCGCTGATCGGGGATCTTCTTATCCAGGATGATCGTAAAGATGAAGCCATTTCAAAATATGGCGTTATCGCCGATGCTTATGGCGTTCGTGGCGAAGCGCATCAGTCCACTGTTTTTTTGCGAAAAATCATCAAACTCGCGCCGATGGACCTTTCCTCACGCACAAAATTAATTGACCAATTGACAGCGCGTGGCGAAATTGATGATGCTATTCGCGAATATCTTAATTTAGCCGATATATACTATCGCCTTGCTGAGTTGGATATGGCACGTAAAACTTATACAACGGCATTACGCGCTGCGCAACAGGGGAATGCCGAACGCTCCTGGAATGTACGTATTTTGCAACGCATGGCAGATATTGACATGCAGCGTTTAGATTGGAAACGAGCGGTAAGGGTTTTTGAACAACTTCGCACCCTGCGCCCGGATGATGTAGATTCGCGTAGAAAATTGATCGACTTAAATCTGAAGTTGGCACACCGTTCGCAAGCTTTAAGTGAATTAGATAGCTATATCGGATATGTGGAAGAACATCCAAATGATGAGAACGATATGTTGACCTTATTACAAGGTCTGATAGACGACCATGATTCTGTGCCACAATTGCATCGTATGCTGGGCGAAGAGTATGCACGCCTTGAGAAAAAAGATGAGTCAATTAGAGCCTTTGACCTTGCTGCAGAGATGTTCATGGATGTTGGCGAAAATGAACAAGCCATGAAAACAATTAATATGCTCTTGCGCTTAGAGCCAGCCAATGCAGATGAGTATAGAAAAGTATTGGCACAAATTCAGTCGAGTTAGAAGATTTTGTAGTTACAGAGCAAATAAAATTAAGAAGATGCCAAGTTTTCTTTGGCATCTTCTTCGTTAAGGAGGACAAGAGTTGGGAAGCAAGTTAGATTTTCTTCTGGTAAACTCTCGCTATGTCAAAAAAGAAACTTTTAATCTCACTTATCATTTTGCTCGTTCTCGGGGTTGCTCTTTTGCAAATTCCGCGCGTCAAATCGGCACTCTCTTGGCGATATGAAAAAATGACCATATATGTAAAGAATGTTGTCAATCCGCCAGGACCTGTGCCGACAGCATTGCCGATCACCGTTGTCCCATCTCAAAAAGAAGCTACAGCAACTCAACCAGCACTTACAGCTACACCTGAGCCTTCTGTGCCGACTATGGCTGTAACCGCAGTCCCGCTTCCTGTGCAGGTTTCATTAGCCAGACCACCTTATGAACAGCAGACCCCAAATAATTGTGGTCCCGCTACGCTCTCGATGGCATTACATCTATATGGTTGGGAAGGCAGCCAAGTTGAGATCGCTGACCAGATCAAGCCTGTTTTACAAGATCGCAATGTAAACCCCGAAGAAATGGCATATTATGTGCGTAATTTTGCTGGATGGTTGAATATCGGCTATCGTGTAGCTGGCGACGTGCCCACGCTCAAAAAACTCTTGGCAGCAAATTACCCCGTAATTATCGAGAGCGTTACCAGCCTTGACCCTAACGATGCGCTTGGCCCTACAGATGATCTTTGGGCTGCACATTATCTTCTTTTAACGGGATACGATGATGATGCTCAAACCTTTACGATTCAAGACTCTTATCATGGGGCAGATTTGACCATCTCATACGAGCAGCTTGAAGAAGAATGGGAGCCTTTTAATAATCTATATATGTTGCTCTATTCTTCGGATGACGAAAGCGAACTCGAATTTTTACTTGGTACCGATTGGGATGTGGATGCCAATCGTCAACGTGCTCTTGCAAATGCCCGCTCGAACGTTGAAGCAGATCCAAACAACGCTTACGCTTGGTTCAACTTGGGCAGTGATCTGGTTTATTTTGGAGAATACGAAGAAGCGGCTCTCGCTTACGACAAAGCGCGTGAACTTGAATTGTTACCTCAACGCATGTTCCGCTATCAATTTGGTCCTTTTTGGGCTTATTTCCACGCTGACCGTATAGATGAATTGATTTTGTTGAGTGATTATGCGCGTAGTATTACAAATATGTCCGAAGAAACCTGGTTTTGGTATGGTTGGGCGCTTTATAGGCAAGATGATTTCAAAGGTGCAAAAGCTGCATGGGAAAAAGCGCTATCCATTAACGATTCCCCTTATGCAGATGCTCATGGTGCGCTTGAGTATGTTAAATAATTGATGTTACGCATTGCCCCCTGCCTTTCAGGCATCCCCCCATTTTGAAAAGCAAAAATAGGGAAACTAGCATAATTAGTGTTTTTTTCGAAAAAAACTAATTAAAGATCAAGCCCCTCCCCTAAATTCCATGCCCTTGGAATTTGGGGGAGGGTGGGAGGGGGTAAAAACAGCAAAAAACATTTTGTGCGTAACATGAGTTAAATAACTGTCCCCTTTTTCCCCAGCGGAGCGATGGGCAGGGCAATAGTTTCTTAGAGTATTCATGTGAATAAAAAAGCACAGCATAATAGCTGTGCTTTTTTGCTTCTATTTACAGAAAATTTACACTCTTTGCTTTTTCTGACGACTGAAAAAGTAAAATAAAGCTCTTGCCACAGTCAGTATCAGCATGGCTACAGACATGACTGCGCCAGCGGTGATGATTGACAATTCCCAAGTGCTAATGCGTTTGGCAATGCGATTTGGCTCTAACTTGCCAATTCGTTCTTGAAGACGTTGCATCACATCATTTGGCGGGTGTATAGATTGTAGCGCCCCGGAAAGGGAGCTTTCCAACTCGCTAACTTCTTCTTTAACAGCCTTGTATTTCTTTTCGATTCTTTTGTTCATTGTTTTACCCTGCGGGATAAAAGACAAGCCCTAGCGTGCCAGGTCCAAAATTTGTTGCAAGAGAAAGCGAAAGATCTGTAAGAACGACATCTTTCACGTTATATTGACTTTTTGCCTCTTCTAGCAATTTCTCAGCAGACTTGATGTCGCGTGCGTGAACGATTCCAAAGTAAATCTCATCGTTACCGGCAAATTCTTTGCCCATTTCAATAACACGATTTATCGCTTTTTTGCGGGTACGCACTTTGTCTACCATATCCACAATGCCGTCGTGGAGAACGGCAATCGGTTTGATGTTCAGGGCAGATGCCAGCGCAGCGGAGAAAGTGCCGACCCTGCCGCTCATTCGGGCGTATTCGAGGGTGTCGAGGGTCAGGATAATTTGGATGTTGCTTTTAACTTTGTCAAAATAGGCAAGAATTTCGTCAGAGCTTTTTCCATCTCGTTCCATTTTTCGGGCTTCACGGCACATGAATCCCAATCCAAGTGAACCACCTTCAGAATCCACAGGAATGATATTGAAGGTATCTTTGAGTTCTTCTGCTGCAATGACCGCTGAAGCATAAGTGCCCGATAATTTGCTCGTCACATGGACAGAGAGAATGGTATCACCTTCTTTTGCGATCTTTTTGTAGAATTCGACAAATTGATGGGGAGAAGGCTGTGCTGTTTTCGGAACGATCTTGGTCTCTTCTACTTTTTCATAAAAACTGTCAAAATCCAAGTCTATGAATTGTAGATAGGTTTTTTCTCCAAATTGAATATTTATAGGAATAGTATGAATTTGATATTCATCAGACCATTCAGGGGGCATGTCGGCCGCGCCATCAGTGACGATATGTAGCATTTTATTCTCCTTCAATTTCAATGACTAAATCATCTACTTGATCGCGTAGTGCCAATAAGGTGCGGTGATAAAGGCTCTTGACTGCCCCTTCGCTGCGTCCCATAATTTCACCGACCTCTGCATTTGAGTAATGCTCAACGAATTTCAGGATAAGCAATTGCTGACGGTCGGGCGGGAGCGTACGAATTAGGCGTAGCAGGGCATCTTGTTTCTCTGTGCGTAAAATGGTTGTTTCGGCGTGCTCATTTTTTGCCGGCAGCACCATTTTTTCTGTAATGGTCAATTCTTTTTTGCGGCTGCGATCTCTATACCAATTGGCAACGAGGTTATGAGCAATTCTGTACAGCCATGCAGAAAAAGGAACTCCGCGATCTTGATAATTTAGGATATGCTTCATTGCCCGTTGAAAGACACGTGCAGTTAAATCTTCTGCATCGTGGACATTGCCCGTTCTATAGTAGATATAGTTGTAGATGCGGTCGAGATAATGTGCATAAAGGAGACCAAAGGCCTCTTTGTCGCCCTGAGAAGCTTTTTTGAGTATTTCTTTTTCGTTTTGTTCAGGCACCGGCTTTTCCTAATATTTACTTGCCGGCAGGGTTGCATATAACAACCCCACCGGATTTTAGAAGTTTCTTTCGTTTTTTTGAGTATAACATGCAATTTTTGCGTATCTCTTGGCGTGATTTAGGTAGTTTAAAATTGACTTTTGTAGAACTTATGTTACGTAGTTTCATTCTTTTGCCATCCTGCCCTCCTGCGCGCCCTGCCTTTCAGGCATCCCCCCATTTTGAAAAGATAAAATGGGGGGAGCAGGCAAAAAGAGTGTTTTTGGGAGAAGCTCCTCCCCTAAATTCTGCTTTTAGAATTTGGGGGAGGCTGGGAGGGGGCTGAGCCAGCTCAATTAGTGTTAGTGTGTAAGATTAGCTATAGAATCACAAATACCATAAGAGAAAATTATTAGTACAAAGTGTGGCTCTATTCGGTTCTATTCTCCGGAATTTTTCTCCAGAATAATTTTTGTAAATGCCTTGACGATCTTTGGATCAAAATGTGTGCCAGAGCCTTCTTTTATATGGGCCAATGTCTTTTCTTTTGACCAGGCTTCTCGGTAAGGTCGTACATTCGTTAGCGCATCGTATACATCAATGATCGCAAAGATACGTGCGGGCAAGGGGATTGCCTCTCCACTTATTCCTTCAGGATACCCACTACCGTCCCATTTTTCGTGATGATAGCGGGGAATATCTAATGCCGGTACCAAAAAGGGAATATTTTTTAGCATTTCATAGGCATAGATCGTATGCTGGCGCATAATCGCCCATTCCTGATCGTTTAGAGGACCTGCTTTGTGTAAAATAGAATCGGGAATGCCCATTTTCCCTACATCATGTAAGAGGGCTCCACGATTAATATGCTCAATTTTACGGGAATCTATCCCCATAGCGGTAGCAAGCTTTGTTGTAAGTTTGGTTACGCGGCGGCTGTGCCCTTCTGTTTCCATATCGCGTAGTTCTAGTGCACGCGACCATCCTTCTAGGGTGGAATCATAAGCTAGACGCAAATCCTGATTGCTTTTTTGTAAATCCGTAAATAAAGATGCATTATCAATAGCTATCGCGGCTTGACCAGCCAATGTAGTTAAGAAACTTTCCCACTCAGCATTGGGCAATAAAGCTTTTCGATGAAAAATTTCTAAAACCCCGTTAACTTTGCCTTTTGAAATTAAAGGTACACCCCAATAGCTAATAAAATTTTCATTTGCCAGTTCGGGTGTCTTGGCAAAAGAGCTTTTTTCTTCTAAATTATCAATGCGAATGATCTGGCGCTTTGATGCTGCTTGCCCCGCTAATCCCTCGCCCATGGCTAAATTAGTGTACACAAGTGCTTTTGTGTGAAAACCCCGTCGCGCAAGGCACGCGAAAGACTGGCTGGATGGACTTTTTACAAGAATAGAGACCGCATCTACCTTGAGTTCTTTTTGGGCTTGTTCAGCAATAACCTCAACAGTTTGGTTGTTGTCTACGCTTTTCGCGATAGCTACATCTATTGTATGTAAGGCTCCTAATCTGCCTAGACGTCGTTTTGCATCTTCATAAAGACGTATATTTTCTATAGCCAAGGCAGCGCGTTCAGCGAATGCAAGCAAAAGACGTTGATCGTCTGCGCTAAAAGTGTTTTTCTCAGGGCTTTGTACGTCAATGGCTCCTATGGTCTTTTCCCCTACCTTAAGTGGAACAGCCATCTCTGAGCGTGCTGCTTCCCAATTAGGTTCGTAATTTTTTCGAAGGCTAACATTTGGGCTGTTGATCGCTATGCCTTTGCGTATTACTTCAGGAACCAAGCCATGGCCGTTTATTGCTAAAGTGCTTTGGCTAACTTCTTTTGAATAAGTTCCTGCAACTGCAACTCGTTGCAGGATAAGAGAGTTATCATCAGCAAGAATAAGGCTGCAATTACTATGTTCGAATTCAAATAAGACGGTCTCTACAATTCTGCGTCCTAATTCAGCCAAACTAGGAGATGTGCCTGCAACTAAGGCTCCGGATGCACGATAAAGACGCGCTAGTTCGTCTCTTGTACGTTTTGTTTCTTCTTCTGCCTGCATGCGTTCTGTAACATCTTCTCCTATAGAAAGCAGCATTTGTCTTTTTTGGGGAAGATTCTCATAGAACCCCGTTGTTTGCCAAGAGATAATTCTTTTTTCACCGTTTTTTATCCAAATAGGATTAATATAGGCGTGTGCATCTGCTCCCCAAGCATCTTTCCAGACTCTATTCATTTCCGCTGCGATTTCTTGTTTTAATACTAATGCGAACCAGTCTTTGCCTAGAACATCTTCTTTTGAGTAGCCTGTGATTCTTTCTGCGCCTTTATTAAAAAGACGAACTAAATGATCTTTATCAAGCCCGACAATAATTGCTGTACTGGTATCAATAACTGTTTCTGAAAATTCTTTCTCTTCTTTGAGTGCTTTATTTGCGGCAACTTCTGCACTGATATCTCGCTTCACAAAGGCATAATTGATAATTTCATTTTCATCATCTTTAACGGGGAAGAAATTGGCATCTTCTGTATAAAGGCTGCCGTCGCTTTTTTTATGGATCAGGTTTCCTTCCCAGGTTTTTCCTGTTGTAATCTTTTCCCAAATTCCTTCGTAAACTTCCTTATCCTGAGCACTGTCAAAGGGGATCTTCAGGTCTTTTCCCAGAAAATCTTCTTTTTTGTAGCCCGAAGTTTTTTCGACAAAAGGATTGACATAGATTCCCTTGCCCGATAAGTCCATAATACCGATGGAAATTCGCGCCTGCTCAACGACTTGTACTAATCGTGCGATTTCGCGCCTGGCTTCAACTTGCTTGCTGATATCCCGAAACGCCATCACGACCCCAACTGCATTGCCTTCTTCCATAATTGGGGAGTTGGTATAAGAAATGGGGAAAGAACGCCCATCTTTGCGATAGAAAAAGCTTGTTTTTTCTTCTGCTTGCTTTGGGAAATCAGTGTGCTGATAGATGGGGCAGTCATCAATATTGGCGGGCTTCTCTTCTTCAAAATCGTGATGGTAAAGTTGATGGCTTTTTTTCTGGAGCAGTTCATCTATTTCGTACCCCAACATCTGGCGGCAGGGTTTACAAAGATATGCTTGCCTTCCATATCCATCCCTAAAATGCCTTCTGCCGCAGAATCAAGAATTAGTTTTTGTTGGCGGTGTAATTGTGCGAGCTCCACTTCAGATAATTTGCGGGAAAAAATAGTCGAAACTTGCTGTAAAACTTCTTCTGTTTTTGTTGCGTTGCTTTGATCTGCTTTTTTATCGTAGGATAACTCCAATAAGCCAATTGCGTGCTCTCCCGAAATAATAGGAATAAGATGCACTTTTTCTCGCCCAATTATTGGGATCAAGGCAGGCAATAATGGTGCCAAATTTTTTTTGACCTTGGGGGGAAAAGGAGCAGCGTTGAGGTAATCTTTTAAGAGTTTTGTTAAATCTTTTTTTTCTGTGAGTATTCTTTCTTTTTTATCTGAGATCAAACTAGCATAGATGGAATCTGTATCCAGAGATAATTTTATTTGGGGAATGGAAACACCAAGAAACTCTTCTATTTTTTTATATTTATTCAGCTCATCTTTAGGAATATAAACGAGTAATTCACTATTCTCTTTGTCTCGCAAGTGAACCGCGGCGCTTGCACAAGATAATATGGGTGGTATCTGCTCTGCTAAAAAATCTGCTAGTTCATCAAGTGTTGCGCCCTCGTTGGCGAATTGGTTTATCTCTCTGAAAAGTGCTAATGTATTTTCTTTTTCCTGGCTAAGACGGCGTAATGAAAACTCTTCTATTGCGCGCGCTACAGATGAGCCTAATCTTGTCAGGCGGTCTTTGTGGACAAAGTCTGTCGCGCCAGCTTTGATACTGTCGATGGCTAGTTCGGCTTGTAAATTACCCGTGACAAAGAGAACGGGGATATCCAATTTCTGTTCTTTGAGCAAGTGCAGGGCTGTCATCCCGTCGAAGGCGGGTAGGTTGTAGTCGATGAGAATAATGTCGTAATTGGGTGTTTTCAACGCGCCAAGAAATTCTTTTTTGGTTTGGACGCGTTCCCATTCACAAGCATAACCTTCTGCTTCCAGCATGGTGATATTTAATTCGGCATCGAAGGGGTCATCTTCGAGTAACAGGAGTTTTAGCGGGATGTTCATAATAATCTCGTTTGTTTATAGGGCTTTTGCCCAGGCAGGCGTGCGTCGCACTAACCTCGATAAAAAGATGCTAATCGACAAATAATTTGTGCTTCGAAGGGCAGATTCTTATCATTTTGGTGCGACGCACCCTCTTTTCTCGCTCAAAAGCGAAAGTCTTGGTTTGTTTGATCGCTAATCAATTTCTGCCACCTTACTGGTATTTATCGTAAAGTAAAAAGTCGCGCCTTTGCCTTCTTTGCTTTCTGCCCAAATTTTGCCGCCATGGCGTTCAACAATGCGTTGCACAATGGTCAAGCCGATCCCTGAGCCTTCGAAATCATCGCTTTTGTGTAGTCGCTCAAAGGCGATAAAAAGTCTATCACTATATTCGTTTGGAAAGCCTGTTCCATTATCTTGAATAAAGAAGATTGTCTCGTTTTTTGAATCCAGAGTGCTAATTTCAATAGTCGCTTTCTTACGGAGGCGAGTATATTTTAACGCATTCCCGATTAAATTTTCCCAGAGGATTTTCATTAAACCAACATCTGCCAGGATGGGGGGAAGGGTATCAATTTTCCATGCGATCTGGCGCTTGTTGACCTCATCAAATTGTTGAGCACGGACGCTATCGATGATGGCGTTAGAATCAAGGGATTTAAGGTGAATATCCACTCGGCTTGTGCGCGAGAGGGTTAGCAAATCTTCGATCAGATTTCTCATTCTTTGGGTTGATAGAGTGATATTCTCGAGGTAGTGTTGGGCGTTTTCGCTTAGATTCTTGTTTTCTTTAGTATGTAGTAATTGAGTGAAACTTTCAATATGCCGCAGCGGGGCGCGAAGATCATGAGAAACGGAGTAGGTGAAGGCCTCCAACTCTTCGTTGCTTCTTTCAAGGGCTTGGGTCTTTCTTTTGGCAAGGGTGTTAGCGTGGTTAAGGTCTGCCATCATATTGGTCATACCGGTATTCATTTTTTCAACGGTTTTTACGCGCTGGTTAAGCTCGGCTGTACGCTCTTGAACATTTTTTTCTAGTTTGATATTATGGTTTTTGAGTTCTTCTTCTGCCTGTGCTCGCAAATTTATTTCTTCTTGTGATTGTTCGAAAAGTCGGGCATTATTTACAGAAAGGCTTAGCTGAAAAGACAATGCTTGCAAGAACTCAAGATCTTTTTGTGTATAAGCGTTATTTCTGTAACTCATTACTTGCACGACTCCGATGACTTCTCCTTCTATTTTGAGAGGGGTTGCCAAAAGGGATCTTGTTTTGTGTTCATCTTCGGGAATATCTTTGTTTTCGCCAACATCTCCCTCGTCATTGATGAAATAGATCGTGTTGGTGTTTTTGACTCGTTCTGGGATGTCGCCGATGATGAGAGATTCGCCTTTGCGAATAACGAGACTTTGGGTTCCTTTTCCTTCAGGCTCTAAGGGGATTGGGGGTAAATGGCTGGCCTCTTGTTCTTCGCCCTCATGGATGATGAAGTCACAGTAAATCATTTTCTTTGCGTTGTCGTATTCTGAAAGCATGAGCGTGTCACATTCCATCAGTTTGTTGATGAAATGATAAAGTTTTCGATATAAATCAGGCAAGCTAAGGGTTTCGCTCAGTTCTTTTGCTGCTTCAAAAAGTAAAGCGTTGCTTCTTGCATAAGCGCGGGTTTCGGCTTGTGCTAATTGCCGGGAAATAGCGCTGGCTATGGGTGTAGAGATCAGTTCGAGATTCTCTTTTTCTTCTTCGTTAAAGGCTTTGCTGTTATCGTAATCCTGGAATGCCATAACGCCGATGCTTTTTCCTTGCGCGATCAGTGGGATGCCGAGCCAGAGTGCGGCTTCTTCTCCTCCAATATTGATTTCGCCTTCTTCGTGCAAGGCTCTAATTTCATCTGAGGTTCCCATGAGTGTTTCTTCTCTTCGGTATACATAGTCGCTTAACCCATTTTTTGTCGTGATAACAGGATGAGGGTCAATTTGATCGTTGACGTAAACCATTTTTAGCCGGTCTATGGAATGATCGTAGAGCGCAATATAAAAGTTTTTTACAGAGACGATTTCTTTTATAATTTCATAGATGGAAGGATAAAGTTCTTCTGGCGTTCTGGCACGGTTTCCTTTTTGGGATATACGGTAAAGAATACTTTGCAGACGTTCTGCTCGCTCTTGTTCGGTGATGTCGTTGATCATGACCATCAAAGCGGATTTATCATAATAATCAATCACGATCGCAGAGGCATCAACGGTGATTACAGAGCCATCTTCTTTGACCATCCGTTCTCGGATAAATTCTGGTCCTTCTTCTCCTGATAATCCTTGTTGAATAGCACTCATTACCATTGCCTGGTCGTCGGGATGGACAAACTCAAGAACGTTTTTTCCCAGGAAATCTTTTGTGGATTTTCGCCCCAGCATTTTTACCAGAACTTCATTGGCAAATACAATTTGATTATCTATATGGATGGCAACGCCAATGAATAACCCGCTGATCATATTGCTATAACGTGCTTCGCTATCTTTGATTTTTTCTTCCCTTGCTACCTGTTCGGTGACATCGTGGATTGTGCCGACAGAGCGAATTGCTTCTCCATCATCATCGTAAAAGGTTTCGCAGTACTCATTGACAAACTTCAAAACACCATCTTTTGGTTGCAGGCGATGAGTAATGCTATAAGCTTTTTTCTCTTTTACAGATTTTAGATAGGCCAAGTTTACTAACTCTCTATCTTCGGGGTGGATATTATCAAGAAAAGCTTCGTAGGTAGCCCCAAATTCTTGAGGTTTCATCCCAAAAATTCTATAGACTTCATCTGACCAATAAAGCGAGTTTGTTTTTAGGTTTAGTTCCCAGTTTCCGACGTGAGCAATGCGTTGTGCCTCTTTAAGCCTTATCTCACTCTTACGCAAAGCCTCCTCTGCCAACTCCCGCCTCTTTACATCATGTTCTAACTGCACATTCTTTTCTTCCAGATTTTGGGCATGTTTTTTTGCCTTTTGACGAGAAAGATCTAAGTCGCTTGCCATCTGGTTGAAGGCAGAAACAAGTTGCCCTACTTCATCCTGGCGGGAGAATTCTACGCGATGAGATAAGTCACCAGCACTGATAGCTTGTGTAGATTTAGCTAAAAACTTGATCGGGTCAATAATTTTCCCTGAAAGATAGATCGCAAACCCTATCGCTAATGCAAAAATAATTAGCATGATAAAAATGTGTATGTCCTCAAAGCTTTCGGACAGTTTCTAATGGAGACTTTTAGCCTCGTTGGTTGGATTATACACCTATCCTTTGTAGGTGCTGCTGGCGACGTAAAGCCAGAGTTTGTT
>Ga0233431_1002201_pt1 | contig 28629 bp, 24 predicted proteins | sample SI_118_April2016_FD_179867 | JGI IMG/M metagenome (GOLD analysis project Ga0233431, IMG submission 179867) | Seawater microbial communities from Saanich Inlet, British Columbia, Canada - SI_118_April2016_200_MG | ecosystem: Environmental > Aquatic > Marine > Inlet | place: Canada: British...
CTCGATCAGTTCGTCAGTGGCTCGCTTAAGGGCTTTTACGTCGGTATTGCGAAAATCGATGGTCACCGTCGCGTCACCAGCCACCACGTTGACCAAACCCGGCCCCAGGCGCAGGAACCCCGCATTGGCCACCTGATTGCCCCCCGCTGCCCGGGCAATCTCTCGGGCCTGCACGGCAATCCGGGCAGCCACATATCCCGCGTCATGACGGTTTTGCATGGGTGTCGTGCCTGCGTGATTGGCAACGCCTGAAATCCTGAACTCGGTCCAGTAGATCCCCTGAACCCCGGTGACCGCGCCAATGGTTTCGCCCGCCAGATCGAGCACTGGCCCTTGCTCGATATGCAGCTCGAAATAGCAGTAGGCGCGGAAATCCCCAACCAGACCCTCACCCGCGTAGCCGATGGCGGCCAGGTCATCGGCCACAATGGTGTCGTCGATACCCGTGGTCGCCAACACCTCGTCCAGATCAAGAATGCCCTGGCTGACGGCACTGCCCATCATGTCGGGTGCGAAGCGCGCGCCTTCCTCGTTGGTGAAGAAAGCCACGGCCAGCGGCCTGCAGGTCGTGATCTCCGCCTCGTTCAACACGGCGATGGCTTCCAGCCCGGCCAGAACGCCCAGACACCCGTCATAAATGCCGCCGGTCGCCACGGTGTCGATGTGCGAACCCGCCACCACCGGCGGTCCGTCCCCGGTACCGGGGCGAACACCGACCACGTTGCCAATGCGATCGACGGTTACAGCAAGCCCAAGTTCCTTCATCCAGCCAACCACCAAATCGCGCCCGCGCCGATCCTCGTCGGTCAAGGCCAGGCGGCAAACGCCCCCCCCTTTAAGCGCCCCGACGCGCCCCAGTTCCTCCAGACGGCCCGATAGCCGGTCCAGGTTTATCCGCAGATTTCGACGGTCCTCACGACTTGTCATGCTTTCCCCATGGCGCGATCAATCTCCCTAGCCCCAACCCGCAAGCGGGCGGCAACGAAAGGAGCATTAACGGAAAACGCGTTTGTATTGCATGTCTGCGTCTAGCACATGCACGGTCATCCAGTTCCTAAGAAATTCGGACATTTCCGAAGTCAATTGACTCGCCTCGGAGCCCTTGAGGTAACGATCGCGAAATGCAAGAACCTGCTCCTGGAGGTGCGCGTGCAGTTCCTTTTGCGATCTGAAATGAGCGCCGCTTTTTTTGAAAAGCAGGTCCTCTTCATGTTTGAAGTGATACACGGTGTAGCTCAGTAAATTGTCAAAAACTTCCCCAAGGACGTTGATCTCGTCACCATAAATCCATGCCCGGTAGAGCCTGTTGATGAGGCCGAAAAGCCGCCTGTGCTGGTCATCGAGATCCGTCTTTCCAACGCGGTACGAATCCTTCCAGGGAATTAGCGTCACGGATTTTCCCCATTCCGTGCGTTTGGCGTCCCATTCCTCGGCCATCCGCTTGGCGCGTTTAAGGTCGTCTGGAGGAAGCCGTTTGGCAATCTTTGCACGGAGCGCCCGGGTCGATTTTCGTCCCTTGATGGGCAGATCTTTCACTGCGAATTCCAGCCACACGTATGCCTTTGCATCGTCCTTCGGCGTTCCCTGACCTTCGCTGTACATGATTGCAAGATTGTATTCTGCACGTGGATGGCCCTGTTCAGCGGCCCTGCGAAACCACTTCAACGCTTCGTTGAAATCCACCTCAACGCCAAGCCCGCGGCGATACGAGACGCCAAGATTGTTCTGGGCCGCGGGATTGTCCGCCTCGGCCGCTTTGCGCAGCCACTCCGCCGCCTTCGCCTGGTTTTTTCGAACACCCTTACCCTTTTGGTACATCACTCCGATGCCGTATTGCGCGCGGGCATCACCACTGTGGGCCATGGGCAGCCACACGTCTAATGCCTTATCAAAGTTACCAAGCCGGTAAGCGTCCATTCCGTCATCGAACCCTGCATGTGCCGGAATTGCGAAGAATAGTAGAAATACGACCGTGAGAATGATGCGTTTCATGTTTGCTCCTCCCTTGGTCATCGTACCAAAATTGCACCGCCGTTGTCGTGGATTTCAATCCCCCACAACATCGGGCAAATACCCCTTTCCGACCAAGTAACGAAAACGCCCGGCATGGAAGGCGGCGACGGTTATCAGGCCGATCGCCATACCCATCCAGATGCCCACCGCCCCGAGATCCGCTTTGAAGCCCAGAAGGTAGCCCGCGCTTAGTCCCAGGCCCCAGAAACCGAAGACGGCGAAGGTCAGGGGGACCGTGGTATCGCTGAGGCCGCGCAGCACGCCGCTGCCGATGGTTTGCGCGCCGTCGCCCACCTGAAAAACGGCGGCGACGAGGATCAGCGAGGCGGCCAGCGCGACCACCGAGCCATTGGCCGGATCGGAGGTATCGAGGAAAATGGCGACCATCGCCTCAGGCCAGGTCCACATGACGATGCTGGCCGCCACCATGAAGACGACGCCCATGACCAAAGCTGTCCAGCCCGCACGGGCAACACCGGGAACGTTACGGCGTCCAGCGGCGTATCCGACCCTTACCGTCGCCGCCTGTGCTATCCCCAGCGGCACCTTGAAGGTAAAGGAGGCCAGCATCAGGGCGATCTGGTGGGCGGCCAGTGCGTTGCTGCCGATCCATCCCATCATAACCACCGAGCCAAGAAACATGGAAAATTCCAACGCCAGAATGCCCGAGATGGGCAGGCCGACGCGGAATATCCTGCCGAAAACCACCCAATCGGGCCGCCAGAACCGGGCCAGAATCTGATAGCGGTTGAGCGGCCGAACGGCGAGCGATATCCAAAGCATGACGCCGAACATGAAGACATGCGAAATCAGACTGGCCAAACCCGCGCCCGCGATCTCCATGCGCGGCAGACCGAACGCACCGAAAATCAACCCGTAGTCGAGGGCCGCATTAAGCGGAATGGCGGCCAATATGACCCACAAGCCCAGTTTTGGCCGATCCAGCACGGTGGCGAAATTTCTCAACACGATGAAACAGACGGCGCCGGGCAACGCCCACGCCAAATAGTTCAGATACCATTGAGCTTCGCGCGAAGCTTCGGCGGGCTGATCCAGAAAAAGCATGATCGGTTCGGCGCGCATCAATAAAAGGCTTGCCGGTACGCTCAACAAAATCCCGATCCATAGCCCCTGGCGAATAACCCGGCGGACCTGACGCGGCTTGCGCGCCCCCATGGCCTGGGCGGCCAGAGGCGCTGTCGCCAGAACGACGCCCAAGGTCACCAGCAACATGCCAATAAACGCGGACGTTCCCAACGCAGCGGCGGCCAGAGAACCGGGCCCCAGACGGCCAATGAACATGACGTCTATCATGGCGATGCCGGTTTCGCTGAGAAAGGCCAGGACCAGCGGCCACGCAAGTGCCGCCGTCGCCCGCCCCTCGGCCCGCCAGGGACCGGCGCGCTCCGGCCAGGGAAGGCCCCTTGCGATAATGGTTCTTATGCGTTTCATGATGGCGGGTTCTCTCACGAAAAAAGGGCCGGACGCAAGCGCCCGGCCCCTCATTTTGACTAGGTCGCGATCAGGATTACATGTTTTCCTTGATCGACGCCAACATGGCGTTGAGCATGTCGGTGCCTTCCTGGCCGAGTTTTTCTTCGATCAGCTTGCGAACGGCAGGCTGGGAAGCAGCGGCGAATTTGGCGATCTCGGCCGGGGAAACGGCGTTGACTTCCATCTTCGCGGCGAGACGCGGCAGGCCCTTGTCGGACGCTTCGATGACGCGGGACATGGCGCGGCCGGCTTCGGTCGCGACGTCGGCAGCCCAGGTCACGAGGGCTTTGTGCTCGGCGCTCAGGCCGTCAAAGAACTCTCTGTTTATCGTCCAGACGTACGGAGTGATGACGTGGTTGGTCAGCGACAGGTACTTCTGGACCTCGTCGAACTTGGCGAAGCCAATGATCGGAACGGGGTTCATCTGACCGTCTGCAACGCCGGTCTGCAGGGCGGTGTAAACTTCGGCCCACGGCAGCGGGGTCGGCGAACCGCCCAGCGACGAGATGATGGTTTCGTGGGTCGGCAGGGTCATGGTGCGGATACGCAGACCCTTCATGTCGGCCACACTGGCGATCGGACGCTTGGAGTTGGTGAACGCGAAGAACCCGCCACTGTCGATCAGGCCGAGAACCTTGAGGCCGGTTTTGCCTTCGAGACCGGCAACAAACTTCTTGCCGAACGAGCTGTCCTTGTGGATGACCTTGGTCGCCACGCCGATGTTCGGGAAGGCGAACGGAAGATCAAACACGCCGACGACAGGATAGTGCTGGGCAACGCCGCCCGACGAAGAAATCGTGGACTCGACGATACCCTCACGAACCTGCTGGATCACTTCGTTGTCCTTGCCCAACTGGCCGTTGGGGAAAAGCTGGACTTCGATGGCGCCGTTAGAGTTGGTTTCGACCAGCGATTTGAAGATCGTGGTCATGGTTCCCGAATGGGATTCCAGCGGATCGGCCGGATTTAGGTGGCCGATGCGCATGGTAATGTCCGCAGCGAAGGCGGATGCCGACATCAGGGCGGCGACTGCCGTAGTGGCAGCCAATATTTTAAACGTCTTCATTAGTACCTCTCCTATGTTTCCCTCATTGTCCCACTATGGGACCCCTCTCGCACAGAACCCAAGCCACCTAATAGAACCCGAAGAATTTCGGAATGGCCAGGGTCATCCCCTCCCAGTACGCGACCAGGATGAGAACCAGAAATTCTGCCAGAATGAACGGCCACAGGGCCTTGGTTATCTCTTCGATTTTTTCGCCTGTTACAGACGCAAGGACAAACAGGCAAGCCCCCACCGGCGGCGTCATCAAAGAGATGTTCAAGCACAGAATAAATACGATACCGGCGTGAACCGGGTTCATGCCGATGGTCACCGTCAACGGCGCCAGCACGGGCGCCAAAATGATCAGCGTGGCATTGATGTCCATGAACAGACCGATGAACAACAACAGAATCAAGATCATGCCGATGATCACCTTGGGATTGCTGGAAACAGCCAGGAACCCCGACGCAATGGCCTGCGGAATTTGGTTAAAGGTCATCCACCAGCCCAAAATGGTGGCCGATGCGATGATGACGAAAATGATGCCGGTAATGCGCGTCGTGCGAACCAGCATCTCGTACATGTCGGTCCAGGTCAGCCCCCGGTAAATGATACCGCCTACAACCAGGGCGTAGGCCACCGCAATGGCTGCGGCCTCTGTCGGCGTGGCAAACCCGAACAGGATCGAACCGATGATAAAGACCGGAAGGATCGCCGCCAGAAAGCTTTCCTTAAAGGCGATGCCGACTCTTTTGACGCTGAATTTCTGATCCGCTTCCGGGAAATTCCAGCGCTTCCCGTTGATCGCAATCAGCGCCATGCAGACGCCGCAGATCAGCAATCCGGGAAGGATGCCTGCGGCAAACAAACCGGCGATGGACACGCCCATGATCGAGCCGTAGATGACGGCCAGGGTCGAGGGCGGAATGGTCGGGCCGATGATGGAACCCGCCACGGTAACGGCGCAGGCCATGGGCCGCGAATATCCGTTTTTCACCATGGCCGGAACCAAGGTGTTGCCGAAGGCCGCCGTGTCGGCGGTGGCCGAACCGGTAATGCCAGCAAACAACACGGACGCGACCATGTTGGAATGGGCCATGCCACCGCGCAGCCAACCAACCAGAGCGTCTGCCAGCTTCACCAGATTGGTGGTGATGCCCGACCGGTTCATGATCTCGCCAGCCAGAATAAAGAACGGCATGGCAAGGAACGGGAACAGATCAAGTCCGGCGAAGAAGCGATCCGGAACCATGGCCAGAAAACGTCCGCCGCCCATGTCGAAGATGCCAACGACGCCCGCGACACCCAACACAAAACCGACCGGCATGCCGATGGTGAGAAGACCGAAAAACGTAACTGCTACGAAAACCATATCAGGCCTCCTCACCAACGCTTGAAGAATGCGAGAAATGGATAAAGTCGCGCACGGCAACCAGGGCCAGCTGGATGCAGGCGAAGCCGGCCGCCAGCGGCACACCGATGTAGGGGTAGCCCTTGGGAACCCCGAAAATCATGGTGAAACGACCGAACCCACGCTCGACGAAATCGATGCCGTAAATAAAGATAAAGGCAAAGAAGGCGAAGGCGATCAGGTCAAACATCAGGGCCAGCCAACGCTGCATGGGGCGCGGGAAACGCGTGAAAACGAACTCGACGCCGATATGCTCGCGGTGCGCAATGCCACTGGAAACCGCCAGCAGCGCCATCCAGATCATCAAATAGCGGGCCAGTTCCTCGGTGAACGTCAACTGCCACGGCAACGCATAACGAGCCATGATGCCCAGCCAGACATCGAAAACCAGCAGGACCATCAAAGATACGCAGATGCGCTCAATGATCCAGTTGACCTTCATACTTATCGCGTGAGCGGAATCGGCGTGTTTTTTCATAGCCATTTTCCTGCAGTTTTCCAGAAAAGATATGTTTGGATGGTTCAGACCATTTCAAAGTGGCCAAGAGCACAATTATAGGGGCGGAAATCATCCGCGTCCCCCCATTATCGACTACGCGTCGGGCACGATATGGGTGCCGGTTTCGCCGCGCAATGCGGGAAGAGCTTCGTCGAGGTGGCCGATAACAGCACGCTTTCCGCCGCCTTCGATAAAGCGGATTGCGGCCTCGATCTTCGGGCCCATACTTCCCGCCGGGAAATGACCGGCGTCCAGGTATTCGCGGGCCTCGGAAACGGTGATCTCGTCCAGCTCGCGCTGGTCGGGCTTGCCGAAATTGATCGCCACTTTCGAGACAGCCGTCAAAATCATGATATCCTCGACGCCCAATATCTTGGCCATGTGGGCTGTCGTCAGATCCTTGTCGATTACGGCTTCGACGCCATGGCGAACACCGCGCGAGTCGCGCACAACCGGTACCCCGCCGCCGCCGCCGGCAATCACCACGGTACCGCGACTGGCCAAGGCCTCGACAAGCGAAATGTCGCAAACATGTGTCGGTACAGGCGAGGCGACGACCATGCGCCAACCGCGACCGGCATCTTCACGCATGGTCCATCCCATCTGTTCGGCAAGGCCCTTGGCGTCTTCTTCAGTGTAGAAATAGCCAACCGGCTTGGTCGGATTGGTGAAGCCGGGATCGTTAGGATCGACCTCAACCTGGGTCACCAGGCCAACCACGTGGCGCGGATTTCCGATCTCGCGCAGCGCGTTCTCAAACGCCTGAACCAGAAGATACGCCGTGGCGCCCTGAGTATTGGCGACGCAGATATCCAACGACATGGGAACGACCTTGTCACGCGCCAGCGCCTGACGCATCAGCACCTTGCCGACGCCCGGACCGTTTCCGTGAGTGACAATCAGCTCGTTGTCCAGCTCCAGCAACGGCAGCAAGGCACGCGCCGTATCTCCGGCGATCGACACCTGCTCTTCCGACGTGCCCTTGATGCCCGCCGGGTGGATCGCATTTCCGCCGATAGCGATGATAATGCGCTTGGGAATTTCACGTTTTGCGGCCACGACAAATACTCCTTATCGAGATCAGCCTGAAAAATGCTCAAACATTCCGGCGATTTCCGAGCCATCGAGGCCCGTCATCAACGCCAGAGACAAAAGAACCGCTGATTTTTGGGAATTGAGGAAACCGGACGGGATAATCCCGTCCTTGGCGTCGGTCGTCGTCGAATGAGACGAAACCATAACCCGTCCCACCCGCGAGGAAACGACAACCACGGTTCCCGAACCGGCCGTTTCGATAGCCTTGGCGGCAAGGGGTTCGGGCATCGTTCCCGCCCCGAAACCGGCAATCACCAGCCCCTTGCAATCGCTTGTATTCGCGTTTGAAAGCGGACGGTCGCCACAGCCGCCCCGCAACGCGACAATATCCACAACCGGCAGATCGTCATCGGCATCCAAAATGCCGTGGAACCTTCCAGCAAGGGGCGACGCCTTATGTCCGCCGACAACCACTGTTTTTTCACCAACCACACGCCCCACCGGCCCGCCGGGATAGGAGCAAAAAGACTCCAGGGCGACGGAGTCGGTCTTGATCGCCTGCCATCCAGCGATGACCTGGCCATTCATGACCACAACGACACCGTCGCCCTGGAAAAGTGGGGAGGTAACACTTAGGGCTGCTTGAAATAGATTTGCGGGACCATCGGCGCTAAGCGCCGTGGCCGGACGCATGGCGGCGGTCAACGCCACCGGTTTCTTCGGACGACACACCAGATCGAGGAAAAACGCAGCTTCCTCAAGGGTATCGGTTCCGTGGGTAACGACAACGCCATCCACGTCGTCCGACGCCGTCAATTCCTCGATCCTGCGCGCCAACTCGCGCCACTGGACCGGACCCAGATTTTCGGAGCCCGTTGCGAACATGGTCTCGGCGCTGACATCAGCCAACGCGTCCAGACCGTCAACCGCCGCTATCAGTTGGGCGGCATCGACGCTGCCCGACTTATAAGCCCCCGCGGTCGCCGTATCACCGGCACCGGAGATCGTGCCTCCGGTGCCAATGACGTGGATTTTCGGCTTGTTCGCCATCGGATTGCCCTAGGCGCCGCAGATGTTGGCCAACAGCGACATACGCAACGCGACCGAGAAACCGATCGACTTGAAGTACAGCTGATGCTGGCTTTCATCGATGGCGAAGTCGAACTCGCCTGCATTGCGCGGCAACGAATGGGTGATGCCGACGACCTTGCCGGTTTTCTTCTCGATCTTCTGAAGACCGTCCAGAGTGAAGTAGAACTCGGCCATCTTTTTCAGGAACTCGTCGCGTCCCGGATCGCCCTTCTTGACCGAGCAGCCCGGCAGGTACACGTAATCGACGCCTTCATCGGCGATCATTTCTTCGTGCTGGGCGATGGTCAGATCGTTGACCTCGGTGAAGTTGGCGTTCATGGCTTTCAGCTTGTCGCGGATCACGTCGGGCGTTTCCAGGCCCGTGGTGCCGGCATAGATGATCTTGGCGCCCATGCGGGCCAGACCAAGGCCGAAGGACTGCCCCGAACGCGCCCGCGACAGATCCGGCGTGGCGATCATCACTGTCATTTTAGTGAAATCGCCGCCGAATGCGCGGTAGGCCGTGTACATGTCGAGCAGGCCCTGGGTCGGATGGGTGACGTTGCCATAACCGCCGCTGATGATCGGAACGGTCTTGCCGGCCAGCGCAGCGACTTCATCGGCAACGGCGTCGTCGGGATGGCGCAACACGATGACGTCGGCATATTCCGACGTGACAATCAGCGCGTCAGACAGGGACTCACCTTTCGCCGCCGACGAACTTACCAGCGGGTTCGATTCGGTGATGACGTTGCCGCCCAGGCGGAACATCGCCGTTTCGTGGCTGAACCGCGTGCGGGTGCTGGGCTGGAAGAACTGGGTGCACAGAACCTTGCCTTCCAAGAGCGGAATGCGGTTGCGGTAATAGGGCTCCAGCATCTCGGCGGTTTTGAAGATGTTCGCCAATTCTTCTTGCGAATAATCATCAATGAAGATCAGGTTCCGGCCCTTAATACCGGTACGTTCGATCTGTTTGCAAATATCACGGGGACCAAAACCTGCGGTCAAAGCCATAACTCTTTTCCTTCTATTCCAACGGCTATCAATTCCGGGCAACTAAATCTCGGCGTCCCGGTTCATATCCTTGCTGTAGATGTACCAGAACGGCTCGCGCCCCGTGGTGTAGGTGCCCTGCTGGGTAAAGGGACCGAACCAGACGAAGTCTTCCTTCTTCAACTGCAGCCAGTCTTCGCCCAGCAGATATATTCCCTGCCCGCCCAGCACATAGGCGCCGTGTTCCTGAACGTGGGTTTCCACGAACGGATGGCAGCCGTCGGGCAGGAATTTCAGGGTGTGCATGTTCATGTCAAAGGCAAGATCGTTGGGCAACAAATCACGCAGGAAAACATTTTCCATGCTGTCGTAAATGTTCTCATCGATCTTGTTGATGTCGCCAAACACGATCCAGGGTTTCAGGTCGCCCAACGGAACGAAGCGCTGCTTGTAAAGAAGAACGCGGACCGGCGCCTTCGAGGTGTTTTCAAATTCGATTCCGTCATCCGGCGGCGCAAAAGCATACCCGCCAGCCTTCAGGTTTTCCGTTTGTCCCCCGACGGAAACCCGAAGTTCGCCGTCGCCGTCCATGACAAAAAGGAACGATTCGACGCCCGGAGCGTCGACGAACGGGGTCGTCGTTTTCCCGCCCGGCTCGACCGTACCCATGTACTGCACGAAGCTGGCGCCGTGTTTGGGCGAAGCGATGATCGTCAGGCGGCATCCCTCGAAACCGGGAATGGAGTTGATGACCCTGCCTTCCGGCGGAATCACGGTATAGATACCGGGCTTGATGACGGCGCGGCTTTCAAGAAACCCTTTGGGATACGGCACTTGTCTCTCCTTTATATCGAACTAGGGACGTTCCAGGACCAACGGGTCGCCGGATTTCGGAAAATGAAAAAGATCGCAATTGGTTTCGGCCTCGCTGCGGTCGATCACCAGAAAGTTCATGGGGTTCATGACGATGACCGGGTGATGCCAAATTCCCTTCGGGTAATTAACACCTTGTTTCCCGGTGGCGAGAAAGATCTTCATATCCTCGGGGCTGACACTTTCGCCCCTCGGAGCGACGACGACGAAATAGGGATGATCATCCAGCGGAATGAACGCCTGACTTCCCTTGGGGTGGCGTTCCAGCATGGTGATTTGCAGAGGAAAGTCGAAGGGGCTGCTCTCGAAAATGCTGACCACCGGACGACCGCCGTCCTGTGCGACGTCGACATTCGCCAGATCGTCGTGGCGCACGGTCGTTCCGTCGTTAATCAATACCCGCGTTCCGGCGCCGACTTCAATCACGTCGCCGAAATTTGCGAAATTCTCGCGGCTCAATGGTTCCCAATTTAATGACATGACGCTGGCTCTTCTCCCCAAACCCAACCCGGCAATGTCTCTGTATTAAATTCTTTGATGGACATATTTACGATTGGCGGAAATAATAACACCGGCAGATCGGACTACGCAAGCATTTTTTTACGTTCGCCGGAAATAAATGGTTAGATGAAAAAAACGCCATGAGCATTCAGTTTAATATCGACGATATTTTCTCGGACGGCGCGGCCCGGCGCACCGATATTGCCAAGGCTCGTATCTTTTTTGCCATCGGCGATGGTAATGGGGAAGCGCCCCATACGCGCCGAACCTTGAACCAGAAATTGGGGCTGCGCCCGGCCACCGTTTCGGCCATGGTCGGCGAACTGATAACCGACGGCCTGGTCGTTGAGGGACAAAAGGTTCCGGCCACCGGAAAGGGGCGTCCCGAGGTCAGCCTGAACCATCTGCCGCAACGAATCGCGACCATCACCCTAGAAATCCTCGCGCGGACGATCCGCGGCGTTCTCGTCGATATCGACGGACAGGAGATGGCCCAATCCTCGACCACGGTAAATGAGGAAGACGCCGAACGAGAAATCATCGCCGAAGCATTTGACGGCATCGTCGACGACCTTCTTTCGCAATGCCCCGACGAAAGCAAAATTTCGGGGATCGGTATCGCACTGCCGGGAATCGTCGATGAAAATGGGCTCAGGTGGATTTCGGCGGCGCGTTGGCCCCGCATTTCAGGATTGGACTTCCATTGGCTGGCCGAAAGAACCGGGCTGGAGATCCATATCGAGCGCAAACGTCAGGCCGAACTTCGCGCACGCATGCAACGGCACCCGGACGAACAAACACAAAGCGTGCTCCACGTTGTCTGGGGCTATGGCATCAGTTCAGCGTTTGCGCAGAATGGCGTTGTACTGTCTTCGGCCATCGGCGGTTTTGGCGATCTGGGACATTGGCTGGTCGACCCGGAAAGCCGTCAAAAATGCCTGTGCGGTCAAATGGGTTGCCTTGAGGCCCATGCCGCTTTATGGGCGCTGCAGCCGGAAATTCGCGCGAATTTCCCCGAAATCCCCGATCAACCCGGTGCCGTGGAAAAGTTCATGCGCTCCCACGATATTTCCGGCCTGACACGCGTGGAACGGGGCACCCGCCTGTTCACGCTGTCACTTTACAACATGTTCAAGGCCTTCTTCCCCGACAAGATTGTGTTGTCCGGGTGTTTTCCGCACAGTCCCGGGATGGCGGAGCGCGTGCGCTCATTCTTTACACGAATGCCCGAATATGCCGATGGCCGCGTAACCTTGGAAATAGAGGACTCGAATGCCGACGACGCTGTTATCGGCTTGGCGACGCCATTGTTCAATGTAAGCCTGCGGCCATTATTAACGGCAAAAGACGCCCGAATTTAGATCGGAAATTAAAATTCGCGGCCCGCGCGGGCAAAACTGCGCATCACCGGTTCGATCACAAAATCCAGCACCGTTCGTTCGGCAGTCACCAGGAACACTTCCGCCTGCATGCCCGAGGTCAGGCGCGAGGCGTCGAAGCCCGGCTCATCCAGTTCAGGCAGCACGCGCCCCTTGAAGTAGGCGGCGCCGCTTCGCGGGTCCACCGTGCGATCTGCCGAAATCGTGCTTACCTTCCCTTTAAGCAACGGCGTCGTTCGCATGTTGAAGGCGCTCAGGCGAACCTGCGCAGGCATGTCACGGTACACCGCGTCGATGTCCTTGGGGTCGATGCGCAAATCGATCACCACCCGGTCTTTCTCGGGAACCAGATCCAACAGCCGCTCGCCGGGCTGCACCACGCCGCCGGGGGTATGCGCCTGCAAACCGACAACGAACCCGTCGATGGGGGCACGCACGACGGTTCGTCCCATCACGTCCTTGGCGGCGCGGATTTTCTCGCGCAGTTCGGCAATGCGTTCACGGGTTCGCTGATAGTGCTCGTTCACCTCGTTAAGCCGCCGTTCACCCGGCAGCGCCAGCTGCATTTGAATTTCCGAGATGCTTTCACCGGCTTGCGCGATACGCGCCCGCAGATCGCCCATATCACCATCGGTTTCGGCCATCTTGCGCTTGATGGAAAGAACCCGGTTCTTGGCCACCAACCCTTTGCTGAACAACGGCTCCATCATGGCCAACTCCTCGGCCAGCAGCTTACGCCGCTGGTTCGCGGCCGACAGCTGGGCTCTCAGTCCGCCGATCTCGGTTTTCTGCTTGGCGATGCGTTCGCGAAATATGGACCTCTGGTTGGCGATGTTGGCCTGACGGCTGCGCAGGGCGTTCTTTTCACCAGTCAGCAGCTTGGCAACCTCGGGGTCCCGGGCACGCTGGAGAAGTTCTTGCGGAAACGTCACGGCAGCCTCGCCGTCGCGCTCGGCCTGAAGCCTGGCTTCCCTGGCCATGGCGGCATCATAGCGCCCCTGAAGAAGAGCCAACGTCGCCCGCGCATGGGTGTCGTCCATAACGATCAGGGGTTCTCCGGCGCTAACGGTCTCGCCTTCCATCACCAGAATATCGGCGACGATGCCCCCTTCCAGATGAGCGACCGATTTGCGGTTGCTTTCGGTGCCGACGACACCGTGAGCGACCGCCGCCGAATCGAGGCGCGTGACCGAGGCCCAGGCCAGCCCCCCTCCCACAAAAAGGCCGATAACCACCCAGCCCACCAGTCGCCAGCGGCGTAGCCGCGCTGCCAAGGAAATCGTGCCTTCCATCATTTTCTCCCCCCACGCCGGGAAATCCGTTTCACCGGCTTGTCTTCAATGGCAAGAGGCAGCTTTTCCGCGCCGCCACTCAACAGTTTCAGTTGACTTTCGTTTCGCGAGCGCGCGAGGCGAGCGCGCCCATCGGCCAAGATAAGAACGGCGTCGGCTTGGGCCAGAATGCTGGGCCGGTGCGACACGATAACGGTGGCCGCGCCGCGCGCCTTCAAATTCTCCAACGCCTCGATCAGGGCGGCGATACCGTCCGAATCAAGATTGCTGTAGGGTTCGTCCAGGACCACCAGACGCGGATTTCCGAACAGCGCCCGGGCCAACCCAATGCGTTGAACGAGGCCACCGGCAAGCGGATCGCCGTCGGGCCCCACCCGCGTGTCGTAACCCTTGGCAAGGGCCAGGATGATGTCGTGAATACCGGCTTCCCGCGCCGCCTCGATTACCGCGTCGGGCGAAGCGTCGGAAAAGCGCGCAATATTTTCACCAACGGTTCCGGGCAGCAGCTCATTGGTTTGCGGCAAATACCCCACATGGGGACCAAGGTCGTCGCCATCCCAGGCGAAAACATTGATGCTGCCCAGACGCACATGTCCCTGATCGGGCTTGCGCACACCGACCAGCATCCGGGCCAGGGTCGATTTACCGGCGCCCATGGGACCGGTAATACCCACCAGTTCACCGGGGCGAACCTTGAAGGAGACCCCCATGAACAAAGGCTCGGCCAAACCCGGCGCGCGCGCCGACACGCCCTGAATATGGACAAGGGCTCTGGGTTGCGGCAAAGGCATGGACAAGCCGTCTTTCTGGCCGTCTTCCCGTTCGTCCATCAGGGCGGAAGCCAGACGTTGCAGGGCGTCGCGCGTGGCATTGAGCCCGCGCCAGACGTCGATGGCGCGCTCGACCGGAGCCAGTGCACGCGAGAGAATGATGGCCGCTGCGATCATCGCACCCGCCGATATTTCCTGCGATATCACCAGCCCCGCGGCAACCGACAGAATAATCACCTGAAGGGCCAGCCGCGAAAACCGGCTGAGGGCCATTAACGTGCCCGCCCGGTCACCGGCGGTATCGAAGCCGCCACGGGCCAGCGCATCAAAATTCGACCAACGCCGGGCCAGGGCATCGCGCATTCCCAAAGCGCTGAGGGTTTCGGCCTGGCGGGCCGCTACCTCGGCAAACACCAACCCTTCCGATTGCGCCTTGCCCGCCGCTTTCAAGGGTTTTCGCGCGAGAAACTGATTGGCGAAGGCGAGCCCCAAAAGCACCATTGCGCCGACGACGCCGATCCATCCCAATGCCGGATGAAGCAGAAAGATCACGCACAAAAACACGGGAATCCACGGCGCATCCAAAATCGCCAGAACCGACGCGCCGGTCAGAAACCCCTGAACCTGGGAAAGGTCGTGGTGCAGGCGGGCTTTACGCGAGCCGCCCCGCACCGAGGGATCGCACAAGGCGCGCATCAGGGCCGGGCCGAGTCGCTCGTTCAACCACGATCCGATTCGCACCAGAAGGCGCGAACGAACAAGTTCCAGCATGGCCATGACGCCGAGCGCCATGAGCGCAGCGACGGAAAGAACGATCAAGGTGTCATCGCTGCGGCTGACCAGCACGCGGTCGAACACCTGGATCATGAACAGCGGGATGGTCAGGACCAGCAGATTGACGAAGAGACTGAACACACCGACCGAGACCATCGCCCGGCCACAGGATTTCATGACGCTTTTCAATACGCGCGATTGAACAGGTTGGGTCATGGCTGTGCTTCTCCGTCAAAAAAGGAAATCGGCGTCCTGCAGGTCTTCGGAAGCGACGCCAACGAGGCGAAGCTGATCGCCGCCTTCGAGATGAAGCAGGGTGTCGCCTTCGGCGGTGTCCTCTTTCACAAGGTCGTCGAAACCGGCGAAGCCGAAATCCGAGATGTCGATTTTGTCGGCGTAGATCGCCCCGGCGCTAAGCGTCGCGAAATCCGATACAACGTCGGACCCGTAGCCACGTTTCATGACGAACGTATCGCGCCCCGTTCCGCCGCTGAGCGTGTCGGCCCCGGTGCCGCCGTCAAGGGTGTCATTGCCGCTGAAACCGTCGACGATATCGGCCCCGGCGTCGCCATAGAGCGTGTCGTTGCCATAACCGCCACGAACATTATCCTGGCCCTCGCCGCCCCATTGACTGTCGTTTCCGAAACTGCCGAACAGGTAGTCGTCGCCGCCGTCGCCATACAGAAAATCGTTGTTGTGTTCGCCCAGCAGCCGATCATCGCCTTCGCCGCCGCGAAGGGTATCGTCGCCGAACCCGCCGTAAAGAACATCCGCGCCACTGCCGCCGTCGGCCACGTCGTCCCCTGACCCGGCATACACGGTGTCAGCCCCGTCCATTCCACTGAGATCGTCATCGCCTGCCAACCCATGAACGAAATCATCGCCCGCCGCACCGCTCAGCACGTCGGCGTCCTCGGTTCCCTCCACATACCGATCCGGATTGCCCGCCATGAAATCGGCAAAACTGATCGGGCTCGAGGCGTCGCCGTTCAGCAAATAGGATTGACCGTCGTAGGTGGCTTTTTCTATGGCGCCGACGCCATAGAAATCGCTGATGGTAAGCGAACCGCCGTCTTCGTAGTCGAAGACGAGACTGTCGCCCTGACGGGCCACCTGCCAGATCTCGGCAAACGGATCGAGACCGTCGAATTGAAGGGTTTCGGAACCGTCGGTATCGATTATGACGTCGTCGCCCGCCCCGGATTGTGAATCAACGACAAATGTGTCGTTTCCGGATCCGCCATCCAGCGTGTCGTTTCCCGCACCCCCCGACAGCGTATCGTGGCCGTTGTAGCCCTGAACGAAATCATCCCCCGCGCCACCGTACAGGCTGTCATTGCCGTAGCCGCCGCGGACCTCGTCGTTGCCGTCGCCGCCCCACTGCCTGTCGTTGCCGTAACTGCCGAACAGATAGTCGTTGCCCCCTTCGCCGTACATGGCGTCGTCATGCCATTCGCCCAGGAGCCGGTCGTCCCCGTCACCACCGTACAGCGTGTCATCGCCGCTCCCGCCGTAAAGCTCATCGGCAGCGGACCCGCCGGTCAATTCATCGTCGGCGGCCGTTCCGTGAAGGACGAGCGGTTCGTCGGACACCGCAGGTTCAGCGGGCGGCTCATCAACAACACCGGATTCCACCACGAACGCGTCGGACGAAGCTGTCGCGGTGTCGCTCCCGGATTCGTCTTCATCGTCAAATCCCGTGCTTACGGCAACGCTTGCGCCGGAACCCGACTGGATCGCGGATGCATTCGAGTTGATTGAAGCGATCCCGTCGGCAGCCGCGTCTGAAGAAGGCGATGGTTGGCCATGCAGATCCTCGCCGATCTCCGGATTTAGCAACGGAACTTCGCCGCTACCGCGCAACGCCGATTCTTCAACGTCGGTGAAATCATCGGTCTCGGGCTCAGTGAAATTTCCATTCTCCGCCGAATCGGTCGGGATCAGGTTTTCGTCGGCAGCCCCCGACTCTTCGAAGCCCTCCTGATCGACCAGTTCAGGATCAAGGCTAGGAAGAACGGCCTCCGCAAGGGTTTCATCGAATGAAAACACATCTTTCGGTATGCTTATGTTTTGAACCATCATTACACGCCTATTCACGGATTAGGGCAGGCAATTCAGCTCCCGCATAGGCGAACAATATTACATTTATGTAAACAACGCATAATGACGGCAATCACACCTATATTTATTTTATTATTATTAAAATAATAATTATTTATATAAAATTTTATTCAAATTTATTTTATTTTACGCTTTAAAAATGGGGATTCAAGAAATTGATTACTTTCACAATTTCCGGCTCCTCCCGAAACCTATCGGTTGGTTTGCACCCCTGCGACGCGGCCTGATCCATCCTTCGCAACAATAAGTTGGCACCGAATGTTGGATTTTCTCCGTGAGTCCATTAAGTTGTTGCGTTGATGCTTGCGTCCAAGGAACACACGACCATCTAAATGGCCGAAATTAGAAAAATAAAGGTTAGCACCGGTATTTTCTGGGTGGAATTCCCGGCCGTTGGCTTGCGCGTTCTCTGCGGTTGTCCCGCCGACGCCGTAAAACATCTGATGCGCCGCGGTTTGGTCGTCGAGGTTGAAACCGGCGGCGTAAAAACCGAGAGCGGGCCCAACGCCATTTTGCTGTCCGAAGTCATGGTCCAGGGTGGCGACTTTGCCAATCAGGCGGAATTTCCCGTTCTGCAAATGCTCTACCGCCAGGGAATGATCGTACCCGGCCATCCCAACAACACCGGCGTCAAACCGATGCTGATCGGTTCGCCGGAGCAAATCGACGCCCAGATCAACTACATCCACCGGGGAAATTACGGGCTGGTCTCAACCGAGGAAATGATGGCCGCCGGATGCGACGCCGATCAGGCCGACGAATTCATGCGCATGAAGCTCTCGTTCGCCTTCGGGAGCATCCGCCCGCCATCCGAATTGCTGGATACCCGCGAAGTCGTCGGTGGCGATGTTGATATCCGCGACGGCGTATCCATCCGCCGGATGAAACTCAACATCTACCGGTTTACCTTCAAGGACGAGTCCGTAACCGTTGACCTGAACCTTGATCCAACCGAAAGGTACGAGCCGCCCTACCCCTTGGGGTATCACCAGATTGAACGCGGTTATTTCTCGGTCATTCATTCGGGTGAAGGCGACGGCTGGGACATCAACCGGCCTTGCATGGGCAGCATTGTCTCTTTCCAGGGCAGGCTATATCTGGTGGACGCGGGACCGAACTTGCAGGCGACCCTTACCTCGTTGGGCATCGGCGTCAACGAACTTGATGGGATTTTCCACACCCACGCCCACGACGATCATTTTTCCGGGCTGACGACGTTGATGCGTTCGGACCACCGGCTGAAATATTTCGCGACGCCGCTGGTAAGAAGCTCGGTTACCAAAAAACTGTGTTCCTTGCTGTCCATGGAAGAAAGCAGGTTCAGCAGTTATTTCGACATTATCGACCTGAAACCCGACGAGTGGAACGATATCGACGGATTGGAAGTGAAGCCGATAAATTCCCCGCATCCGGTCGAGACGACGGTTTTCCTGTTCAAGAGCTTATGGGAAGGGGGATATCGTTCGTACGGCCATTTTGCCGACATCGCTTCCTTCGACGTGCTGGACAACATGGAAACCCCGCACACCGACGTGCCGGGTGTTTCGCCGGAGTTCGTCAGAAAGGTGAAAGCCGAGTACCATATTCCAGCGACGCTGAAAAAACTGGATATCGGCGGCGGAATGATCCACGGACAGGCCAAGGACTTTCGTGGCGACCAGTCGGAAAAAATTGTCTTGTCGCATGTGGCCGCCCTCTCACGCCGGAAGAAAAAGAGATCGGATCGGGCGCACCGCTGGGAACCTCGGACATTTTGATACCCAGTTACCAGACCTACGTCAGGCGGTTTGCATTCCGGTTCCTGGAATCATATTTCCCCAGTCTGCCGCGACATCGCCTGCATACCCTGCTCAACAACGAAGTTGAGACCTTCAACCCCGAAGCCATCCTTATTAAGCAGGGCGACCATCCACCGTGTATTTATCTGATCCTTACCGGCAGCGTTGAAATGATCACCGCCGGCGCCAATCGCACAAATCAGCTGTCATCCGGCGCGTTGATCGGTGAACTGGCGGGGCTTCACGCCATGCCTTCAGGAGAAACCTACCGGGCACTCAGCTTCGTCAAGGCCCTGCGCATTCCCGTGCCGCTCTATTCCGAGTTCGTCCGTCAGAACGAGCTTTTCACCGAGATATCCTCCCTGGCGGAGCGCCGCGAATTTTTGCAAGACACTTGGCTGTTCGGCGAGGAGCTTTCCTATCCGATCCAGAACAAAATCGCCAAGGTCATGAAACCGGTGGAAATTCCAGACGGCGAGTTTACGTTCACCGGCCCCGGCGACTCGTTGTTTTCCTTATTCATTGTCCAAAACGGCCATCTGAAACGGTTTATCAACGACTCGGTGGTCGAAACCTTGCGCCGGTCGGACTTCTTTGGCGAGGAAATATCGCTTTTCGGAGAAAAACCGACCACGACCATCCGAACCATCAGCGACGCCGAGCTATTTGAAATACCGATCGTTTCGCTGTCGGACATACCGGTCGTGCGCTGGAAATTATTCGAAACGCACCAAAAACGCATCCGCATGCTGATCGGCCATGACACCGCGAACGGAAACAGCTAGCGAACGGGTCCGTCAGGTAAATTCTTTCGGAAATACCGCTTCGAAGACCGTTCCACCATCTTCGGTCGACGCAAACGAAATGTTCCCCTTCAGGTACCTTTCTCCGATCAAACGCATACTGTAGGTTCCCAATCCGCGACCCCGACCCTTGGTTGAGAACGACCTGTTAAAAACCTGCAGGGCGACGTCGCGGGCCATGACCGACGAATTGTGGGTCCAGAAGCGGACCTCGTCTCCACGACAATCCGACCCGACACTCACGGTTCCGCCCGGATCCGTCGCCTCAAGTGCGTTTCGAACCATGTTTACCACGACACGCGAAAGCAAACCGCGATCGGTTTCAAACTCAAAATCGACGGAACCCTCGCTCACCGTGAGTTTTCTTCCTTCGGTGATTGCATGTCCATCGAACAAAAAGAAAATTTCGCGAATAAATTCCAGTGCTTCCACCCAAGTCGGTGAACAGTGCAGTTCATCGTTTTCAGCCGCCGCGATAACGCGTTGACTATTGATTTCGTCGATGAGCCGAGACGTGCCAACCGATATTCGATGGCGAAACTCGTTTTGCTTTTCCGGGGGCGCCAATTCAAAAATATCCGCCAATCCGCGAATTGCGCCGGCCGTATTCAGGATGTCATGGAAGAATAGCTGCTCAAGTTCGCCGCGCCGCTTTTCGTCGCTGATATCCTGAACCGCAAACAGGGGGAAGACGTCGCTCCCCAGCGGAACCGTTGTCGCCCGCACACGCAAATTCAATGCATCAACCCGGTCCTTGCGGATGATGCTGCATTCCTGAACATCCACGTCGTTTCGTTGACTCTCGAGGATCGCGTTGACCGCACCACAGGTTTGGCAGAACTCGGACGTTCCGCACCCAGCCGGCGTATCGTCAGCCAATGCGTGGATGCAGCCAACCGCTTCCCCCGGGCGTAATCCGAGAACCTTGGCCGAATCATCATCGCCGCGAAACTCGAGGAACCGGCTGTTGGCAAAAACAATTTGCCGCTGCTCGTTCAGGATCACCACCATTTCTTGAATGTTTTCAAGCGTCTCGGCCATGAGCGGAGCACCCAATATCAACCGTTTCTGCCGGTCGATATCGTCGTCGGAGGCTCTCTCCGGCGGCGCAAAAAAAGTTGTCGGCGTTTGTGACGGCATATTGCTCTTTCCGAACCAGCTCAAATTCGCTTTTGAGAAGCATCGCCCGCAGGAAGGCTCCCAAATAGATAATAAACTCTCCCGACGTGCAATTCAAAAAAACGAAAAAGAGAAAGCCCTCGGAAACCATGTTCCCGAGGGCTTGGAATTCTCTAGATCAACGCCGCTTAGTAAAAGCGGCGCGGATCGGGGTCGTTAGCCGACAACGCTGATATTCTGCGCAGCCATTTTGCCGTTGCGTCCACGGACCAGCTCGAATTCGACCTGCTGGCCTTCGTCGAGTCCGGACAGTCCGGCCTGCTCAAGCGCGGAAATGTGCACAAAAGCATCTTCGGAGCCGTCTTCCGGCGCGATGAAGCCATAGCCTTTTTGGCCGTTGAACCACTTAACGGTGCCTTTGATCATGTTTTACTCCATAGGTTTTGATGATCACATAAACCGACCCGCCAAAAAGCCGGGTCAAAAATAACCAGCCCAATATTTTTTTGGGAACAATTGCGCTTCACTCAAAGATGGCCGCGACCGCCGACATACTGGAAATGATCCTCTCTCAACGCGAGAGCGGCAACATATAGGCGGGTTACCCAAGGAATGCAAGAAATCGCGAAGCCCCTGCCATTTCGGTATGGCAAGTCAGTCTGCGGCGATTGCAGCGAACCTCGCATCCGTCAATTTTCCCAGGTCATCGGGCGATAGTTCGATCTCCAAACCGCGTCTTCCGGCACTAACGAAAATGGTTTCGAATTGCCGGGCCGTCGCGTCAATCACCGTCGGCAACTTTCGTTTTTGGCCCAGCGGACTAATCCCGCCCACCAGATACCCGGTCGCCCGTTGCGCCTCCGCCGCATCGGCCATTACCGCCTTTTTTCCGCCCAGGGCAGAGGCCAGCCGCTTCAGATCCAGCATGCCGCCGACCGGCACGACGGCGACGACAAGGGTCTCGCGCCCCGCCAACGACATGGACGCAAGCAACGTCTTGAACACCTGGCTTTCGGGCAGTTGAAGTTTCTCGGCCGCCTCGCCGCCGAAACTTTCCGCGTCCGGATCATGCTCGTAGCGGTGAATCTTGAATTGCACACCCGCCTTCTTCGCCATCGTAACCGCTGGTGTCATGGTCTCTCTCGTCCGCCCGTCTCGGCAGCCATGATAGAAGCCGCACCAAAAGCAATCCACCCCGTTCCGGCATAGGCTGGGATAATCGACGGCACGGTGAAAATGACAGGAGAGGTGTGTTCTGATGACGACAGTATTGACCAAAAGGGCTTCCGATGGCCACCAACACATTAAGTGATAGCTACCAACACATTACGTTATAGCATTGCACTTCAACGGAAAGAAAAACATACCAACCGTGGCATGATTTGTGTACGATCATTCAACGATTGGAGATCGCCTGGGAAATGTCGGGGATAGCAGCGCTAATCAACAGCGATTGAAACTGTCGATAGAATGGACAAAAAACTTCTCTACCTACACAACGGTGATACCCGAGAAACAACGGCATGGCTGGATGATCGTATCAACGAAGCCGGTTTTTCCGTTGATATGTATTGGGCCTACAATAGTGAGTTTCCGGAGCGGTTGGACGGTTATGCCGGTGTCGTTCTGTCGGGCAGCGGCCACGGCGCGTACGAGGACATCCCTTTCATTCATCAAGAGCACGAGGTCATTCGGGACATCGCCGCACGGCGCATCCCGACCTTGGGTATCTGCTTCGGCAGCCAGATTCTGGCCTCGGCCCTGTGCGGACGGGATCAAGTCTTTCGTCGGAGCTTCTGCGAGGTTGGGTACAAATGGCTGGATGTACACCGTGCGCGGTATCCCGACGACGCCCTGACCGCGGGGCTGGACGAGCGCATGTACATGTTCGTCTGGCACAACGACGAGGTCCGCGCCGAACACCCCGACATGGCCGTTCTGGCGTCCACCGATCTGTGCCCAAATCAGGTCTGGCGATACCGCGATCTTCCCATGTGGGGAATTCAGGGGCACGCCGAAATTACCCGTGACGGTGCCGCCGATTGGTTCGGCGGGCGGCGCCCGCGCCTGGAGGATGATGGCGCCGACGTGGACGATCTGATTGCCAACGCCGATGACGCCCTTCAAGCCAAAACCATGTTCAGCAATTTCCTCGCATTTTGCGGGGAAGACAACCGAGCTTTAACTGAGCCAACATAGGAGGATACGACATGCTTCGCAGAAGTTTATTGAGTCTTTGCATTGCGTCCACGGCAATGTTCTTTTCCGTCGGGACACAAGCCTCGGCCGAGGAGTTTGTGTTCGCCAGCTGGGGCGGAACTTACCAGGAAGCTATTCGCAAAGCGTGGCTGGAGCCCTTCGCGAAGGAAACCGGCATCGAAATTCTCGAAGATACCCAGCCCGAGACCGCCAAGGTCAAGGCCATGGTCGACACCAACACCGTGTCGTGGGACATGGTGACCGGCGGCGGCGGGACCCTGATGCGCGGTGTTGGACACGGCCTGTTCGAGGAGATCCCCGCCTCGGTGGATCAGAGCGGCGTCCTTCCCGGCGCGCGCAACAAGTACGGCGTTCCGTCCGAAATCTTCTCGACGGTTTTCGCGTTCTCGACCAAGGCGTTCCCCGACGGAAAGCCCCAGCCGAAGAATTGGGCCGACTTCTGGGACGTCAAGAAGTTCCCCGGCAAGCGCTCCGTCTATAATCGTCCGGTAACCATTCTTGAGGCCGCTCTGCTGGCCGACGGCGTGGCCCAGGCCGATGTCTACAAAGAGCTGAACACCAAGGCAGGCCAGGATCGTGCCTTCAAGAAGATCGAGGAAATCAAGCCGCACGTGGCCGTGTGGTGGAACAGCGGCGCCCAGCCCGTTCAGGCGCTCGGCAGCGGCGAAGTCGTCATGGCCACCGGCTGGAACGGTCGCTTCCAGGCCGGACTCGACAACAACCTGCCGATCAAGATGGTCTGGGGTACGTCCATCGCCCAGGTCGGCTACTTCATGATCGTCAAGGGCGCGCCCAACCAAGGCCCGGCCGTCAAGTTCCTGAACTTCATCCTTCAGCCCAAAGTCCAGGCCGAGTTCAGCAAGCACGTCGCTTATGGTCCGGTGACCGCGAAGGCGTGGGAATATATCACCGACAAAAAACGCCTCAGCGAGTTGCCCTCGACTCCCGAGCGGATGGCCGAAGCGGTGTTCATGGACATCGAATTCTGGGCCGACAAGCAGGGTGCGTTGACCGAACGCTACAAGTCGATCCTGCAGCAGTAGGGCTCGGCTGAATGACCGAAACGGAATATTGGTTCTCTTCGGAGGAATACGCCGCCCGTCTGGTGCGTGTTCAGGAAGAAATCAAAGCCAGGGGCGCGAAAGCGCTCCTGGCGTTCCAACCGGAGACCGTCACCTGGGTGACGGGCTTCTTCACCCGTGGCTATTCATCGTTCCAATTCGCCGTCATCCCCGCCGAGGGTGACCCGGTCATCGTCTGCCGGGATGTTGAGGAATATTATCTGGATCGCACGTGCATCTTTGCCGGGCGCTATCTGTGGTCCGACAGCGACAACAAGGTCGAATTGACGGCCCGCGCCGTTCGCGAAACGGTTGGCGACGGTGGTGTCTTGGCCATTGAAATGGGATCGTGGCAGCTCAACGCGGCCCGCTACGCCGCCTTAATTGAAGGTTTTCCCAACACGAAATTCATCGACGCCGGCGCCATGGTCACGACCATGCGTTTCATTAAGTTACCGGCGGAAATTGCCTATCAGCGTCGCGCGGCCAAGGCCGCCGAGGCCGGTATGGAAGCCGGGCGCGCGGCAGCCGGACCCGGGGTCACCGAGCGTGAAATGGCGGCCGAAATCTGTGCGGCCATGATTCGCGCCGGCAGCGATTTGCCGGGACCGGGCGTTCTGTCCTCCGGCGAACGGGCCTTCCATCTGCATGGTGGATACGGTGACCGGGTTTTGGAAGACGGGGACGTGGTACAATTGGAATGCACGCCCAATGTCCGCCATCATCACGCCCGCTTCATGCGCCCGATCAAAATCGGCGCGCCGACGGCTGAGGAATTGGATTTCGTCGGCAAGATGATCGACATTCAGGACCGCGCCATCGCCGAGGTCGGCCCCGGCGTTCACAATCAAGTTCCCGACCGCATCTATCGCGAGGGCGCGTTGTCGGCGGAATTGGTGAAACGCTACACCAACAAAAGCTTCTATTCGGTGGGTTTCTTGCTACAACCCAGCGGCGGCGAGCCATTGGAAGCCGCGCCCGGCGCCGAATGGAGTTTTATGCCGGGCATGACGTTCCACACCTATATTCTGGCCGCCAATTTCGGTATGTCGGAAACCATTACCATCACCGAAACCGGCTGTGAGCGCCTGACCAATTTCAGGCGTGAATTGTTGGTTGCCGGTTAACAACGCGATCGACGATAAGCGAAAAGGGATAACCTGGCGTCATGGCTACAAATCAAAACGTTTCGAGAAAATCCTTGGCGCGTTTCGGCCCTCATTTGGCGATCCTGCCCCTTTTCGCCCTCGTCTTCGTGTTCTTTCTGATTCCCTTGGGCAACGTGTTTATCGACAGTTTCGCGCTCAAAGACGGCGTGGGGTTGGGTCATTACCATCATTTGCTGATCACGCCGATCTATCGGCAGGCCCTGAGCAACACGCTGATCATCGCCACGTTGGTGACCGTGCTGAGCATCATTCTCAGCTATCCGCTCGCCTATTTAATCGCGACGGTCAAGGTGAGCACCGCGAAGATCCTGTTTATCGTCGTCCTGCTGCCCTTCTGGACCAGTGCCCTAGTGCGCACCACGGCCTGGATCATCATTCTGCAGCGCAACGGCGTGCTCAACGAGTTGCTGACCTCGACGGGAATTCTCGATGAGCCCATGGCCTTCGTCTACAACCTCAATGGCGTTCTGGTGGGCATGACCCATGTGCTGATGCCGTTTGTGGTGCTGCCCCTTTACGCCTCGTTCCGAGGCATTGATCGGTCGCTGATTCAAGCCGCCGAGGGCATGGGCGCAGGCCCCTATAGAATTTTCGCCCGCGTCATCGCGCCCCTGACCGCACCGGGCGCCATCGCCGGGGGCATCATCGTTTTCCTGATGTCCATCGGTTACTACATCACGCCGGCGTTGATGGGCGGCGCGGGACAGACCATGATCGCCCAGATGATTTCCTTCAACGTGCTGGAGCAGCTCAATTGGGGCCTTGCCGCAGCGCTGTCGGTGATTTTGTTGTGCGTGACCTTGATTATCTTCTGGATATTCCAGACGTTTTTCAGCATCGAAAAGTTGTGGGGCGGCGAAGGCGGAAACGCGCGTGTCGGCGAGCCGCTGTCGGGAACCATCACCCGACGCACCCTCGGCGGTTGGTCGTCGGTGGCGGCAGGATCGTTGGTCGCGTTTTTCCTGGTCCTGCCGGTGATTTTCGTCTTTCCCATGAGCTTGGGCTCGTCGCCGTTCCTGGCCTTCCCGCCCGACGATCTCAGCCTTAAATGGTTTGAGAACTTCTTCTCCAATCCGAAATGGATTCGGTCCATCTATACCAGCTTGATCATCGCCGCCATGGCCGTGACCATGTCGGTGACCCTTGGAACCGCGGCGGCCATCGGCGTTCATCGGCTTCCGGGCGGCAACAAGACGGCGGTGGAGACCCTGTTCATCTTGCCGATGATCATTCCCCACATCGTGCTGGCGGTGGCGCTCTATTATTATCTGGTGCCGCTGGGCTTGGTAAACACCAAGATCGGTCTGGCCATCGGGCACACCTTGATGGCGACGCCCTTCGTGTTCATCACGGTGCGCGCGGCGTTGAAGAACTTCGACACCAATCTGGAACTGGCAGCATTGGGCCTTGGCGCGTCGTGGGGAACCATGTTCCGCCGCGTCATGCTGCCGGCCATCATGCCCGGCGTTGCGGCCGGGGCGATTTTCGCCTTCATCACCTCGTTCGACGACGTGATCCTGGCAATTTTCCTGACCAATATCCGCTCGCGCACACTTCCCAAGTTGATGTTCGAGGGCATCGCCCATGAAATTGATCCGACGATCATCGCGGTTTCGGCGCTACTCATCATCTTCACCGTCGCGGTACTGACCCTTAATTTGCTCGTACAAAGGAAGCGCTCATGACTTCTGAAAAATTGTTGACGGGAAAAGGTGTTTCCTTTCGAAATCTCTACAAGCGGTTCGGCAACTTCGAGGCTCTCAAGGACGTCAGTATAGACATCCACGCCGGTGAGTTTTTCACCCTGCTTGGCCCGTCGGGATCGGGCAAGACGACATTGCTCAAGGTCATCGCGGGCTTCGAACCCCATAGCGCGGGAACCATCACCATCGACGGTCGCGACGTCTCGAACGTTTCCGTCGCCAAGCGCAATATCGGCATGGTGTTTCAGAACTACGCATTGTTTCCGCATATGACGGTGAGCGACAACATCGCCTTCTCGCTACAGACGCGCAAGATGGATCGGGACATCATCGGCAAGAAGGTGAACGAGGTGTTGGAACTGGTCGACCTGGTCGGCTACGAGGACCGCCTTCCCCGCGAGTTGTCCGGCGGCCAGCAGCAACGCGTGGCCTTGGCGCGGTCCATCGTTTTCGATCCGGATATCCTTCTGATGGACGAGCCCCTGGGCGCCCTGGACAAAAACCTGCGTCAGAACATTCAGGTCGAGCTGAAACAGCTTCACCGCAAGTTGGGCGTGACGGTGGTTTATGTCACCCACGATCAAGAAGAAGCCATGCATCTGTCGGACCGCATCACGGTCATGAACGAGGGACGCATCGAGCAGTCCGGCTCGCCGCAGGATTTGTACTATCGCCCCATCAACAAATTCGTCGCCGGGTTTATCGGCGAGGTCAATTTCGTGACGGCGCCCGATGGTTCCCTGCGCGGCATTCGTCCGGAAAGCATGATCCTGGGCCAAGCGGCCGAAAACGCCGCCATCCGGGTTCAGGCCCGCATCACCGAAATGATTTTCCTGGGCGCGGGCTACAAGGTGATCCTGAACGACGGCAAGCAGCAATATTTGGCGCTGACGACCGGCGGCGAGGCCGTCGAAGGACTGTCCATCGGCGATTCGATCTGGTTCGGCTGCGCGGAAAACCAGGCCTTCGCCGTCGACTGACAGTCAAAACGGGCCATAAAAACATCGCATGGGCGAAGCATGGGTTCTCCGTTTCGTCCGTTGTGGTGCCGCCAACGCTAATATGACATAACCCGTGATTATGGACAGCGCGATGGAAAACCGCGCGCCGCCGAACCCGTCGAGCGGCGTTCTTTTTGGCTGGCGGGGAATTCTGGCGATGCTTTGCGTTGCCGGGCTTGCCGCCTGGAACGACTTCGGCTTGCCTGTTCTATTGAGCGGAACCGTCGCCGTGCTGGCTATTGTCGCGCACGCATGGAACCGCATCGCCCTGACCAAATTGGCCTTTGAGCGCACCCTCGAACGAACGCGGGTTTTCCCCGGACAATCGGTGGATTACTCGGTCCGTCTGGACAACAGAAAACTGTTGCCCCTGGTGTGGATCAACGCCAAAGACCGCATTCCGCGCGGCATTGCCCCGACCGCCTCCCAACTTCCGGACGGCGTCGTATGGACGAAAGGGGAGTTGTCGGTCTCGGCATCGCTTCTGTGGTATCAGCGCGCCTC
>Ga0233431_1002205_pt1 | contig 28504 bp, 25 predicted proteins | sample SI_118_April2016_FD_179867 | JGI IMG/M metagenome (GOLD analysis project Ga0233431, IMG submission 179867) | Seawater microbial communities from Saanich Inlet, British Columbia, Canada - SI_118_April2016_200_MG | ecosystem: Environmental > Aquatic > Marine > Inlet | place: Canada: British...
GAGGCGCAGGTCCAGCAGTTTATCATGCGGCCCGGTTTTTCGACGGCCGAGAAGGTGACCAACGTCTCGGGCCGCGGCGTCGGCATGGATGTGGTGCGCTCGAATATCGAGAAGATCGGGGGCACTGTCGAGTTTGTCTCGAAAGAGGGTCTGGGCTCGACCTTTACCATCAAAATTCCGCTGACTCTGGCCATTGTTTCGGCACTGGTGGTTGAATGCGGCGGGCAACGGTTCGCCATCCCGCAGATCAGCGTTCTGGAACTGGTGCGGGCGTCGGAGAATTCGGAGACGGCGATCGAGATGATCAACGAGGCGCCGGTGCTGCGCCTTCGCGACCGTCTTTTGCCGCTGGTCGTTCTGAGCCACCTTCTGAAGCTGAACGGCGGCGGCGAGGGCAGCGTTCAGGCGCTGGCCCGCGAAGAGAAGTTCATCGTTGTGTGTCAGGTCGGGACCTATCGTTTCGGCGTGATTGTGGACCGGGTGTTTGACACCGAAGAGATCGTGGTCAAGCCCGTGTCGCCGATTTTGCGGGACATAGCCATGTTCTCGGGCAACACCATCCTGGGCGACGGCAGCGTTATCATGATCCTGGATCCGAACGGCATCTCGGCAACAACGAGCGCGGTTACGATGAGCACGGATGACGCGGCGGACACAGCCGAGCGTCGGGTCTCGTTCGACCAGGAAGTGACATCGCTGCTGGTATTCCGGGCGGGCACGGAGGAGCTGAAGGCGGTTCCGCTGGCCCTGGTGGCGCGCCTCGAAGAAATTGACCTGGCCAAGGTCGAACATTCGCACGGGGTTCCCATGGTTCAGTACCGCGGCCACATCATGCCGCTGGTGCCGTTCAATCCGGACCATGAATGGGGCACGGAAGGTCGTCAGGCGACGGTGGTGTTCACCGAAGGCGACCGTTCCATGGGTCTGGTTGTTGAAGACATCATCGACATTGTCGAGGACCGCATCTCGGTTGAACTGAAGGCGGAAGAGCCGGGCCTGGTGGGCACGGCGGTGGTCGCCGGCAAGGCGACTGACGTGATCGACACAGCCTATTACCTGACCCGTGCGTTCAGCGATTGGTTCGGGCGGGCTGGCGGCGGCGGCGCGGCCGCAGCGGCCAGTGCCAGCGACGACGAACGGATCGGCCATCGTCTTCTTCTGGTCGATGACAGCCCGTTCTTCCGCAACCTGATGCGGCCGCAGTTGTCGGTGGCGGGTTATGACGTGGTAGCGGTGGAAGACGCTCAGGCCGCGTTGACCTTGCGTGACGGCGGGGCGGAATTCGATGCCATCGTCAGCGACATCGAGATGCCGGGGATGAACGGCTTCGAGTTTGCACGCACGGTGCGCGCAGACGGCGCGTGGACGGAACTGCCGCTGATCGCGCTTTCGACCCACGCCAGCGAACGCGATATGGCGGAAGGACGCGAGGCGGGCTTTGATGAATACGTCGCCAAGTTCAACCGCGACCATCTGATCGAAACCGTGGACCAGGCCATCGCCCGGAACGCGCTCGTGGAAACGGGAGACGAAGAATGAGCGGGGTTATTGCCATGAATGAGGAAACGAAAGCCACAGGCGCCGTTGGCGACGCCCAGGAGTATGTAACGCTCACCGTTGCCGGTCAGTGGTTCGGCATCCCGGTACTGGATGTCCAGGATGTGCTCGGCCCGCGTCCGGTCGCCCATATTCCGCTGGCCGATAAGGTGGTGGCTGGGTCGATCAATCTCAGGGGACGCATCGTCACCGTCATCGATATGCGCAAGCGCCTGGGCTTGCCGCCCCGCGACGACGACGACCCGGGCATGAACATCGTCGTCGAACAGGCCGGGAACCTCTATTCCCTGCGCATCGACGCCGTCGGCGAGGTCATGTCGCCCCCCGATGACCGGTACGACAGAAATCCGGCCACCGTCGACCCCATGTGGCGAGATTTTTCAAACGGAATCTACCGCCTCGAAAACCAACTCCTCATCATTCTCGACGTCGAAAAACTACTCGAAAGGGATAGTTGAGCAGGTAGCCGGCGGAGCTTTGAAAATACGCCCGTCGCATTTTCACCGACGAGCGAAATTGAAATCGGAGCTCGTGTTTGACCGACAGCGGCGGGAGGCTGAAGCGCTAGCGGACGCCTTCCGCCGCTGTCTTCACACCGCCGCTTTAAATTGAGTGGGCGCTAATAGTCCAAATTGGGTGGTCCGGAATTTGTCAATGGCGACGCCAATAAAACTGCTTTTCGTAGGAGAACGGGAATTCTGCGAAGGGCCATTGATCGACCGTCTCCGCGGCGGTGGCTTCGACACGACTCCCAAATGCGTAGGAACGAAGACGGCACTGCGCCGGGCCTTGAAGAAGGGGCCGTGGGACGCGGTGATATGCGATTTCGATTTTGCTAGCCTGAGCGGCCCAGATGCGTTCTCGCTTTTCCGGCAATTCGACCTGGACCTCCCGTTCATATTCATCACCGACGTCGTCGATTTCGAAGCCGCCACTGAATTCATGGCCGCAGGCGCCCACGACTTTGTGGAACGCAACAATCTTGCGCGTCTGGTGCCAGCCTTGACCCGGGACCTTCGCGCCGCAAGGCGAAATTTAGGGGACGGAGAGGATAAGGTTGGTTTCTCAATCCTTGACAAAAGCAACCGCCGCCAACTCTTCGACGCCATCCAAACCGTTCCCATCGCCGTCGCCCTGTTCGATGCCAAGGACCGTCTCGTATTTTGGAACGAATATTATGATTCCCTTCTCATCAAAACCGGAAAACTGGTTGCCGGAAAAACCTTCGAGGATATCCTTCGAAGTATTTTGCAAAATGGCGGTTTGCCTGATGCAATGGGGCGCGAGGAAGATTGGATTCGCCAACGCCTCATTCACCGCCGCAATCGAACCGGACCGATTGAAATTCAAGTCTGGGACAATTGGGTTGGCGTCGATGAACATGAAACCCATGACGGCGGCACGATTTTGTTCGCCCAGGACATATCAATTAGAAAGGACGCCGAATACGCCTTGCGGCAAAGCGAGGCTCGATTGCGCGGAGTTCTCGATAATTCGCCGTCCGCGATATTGTTGAAAGCCATCGACGGAACGTATGAGTCCGTCAATGCCGCCTTCGAACAGAGCTTTGGCCTCGCCCCCGGCGAAGCGATCGGCCGGAATGCGGCCGACCTATTTGCAAAACCCCTTGCCGAACACATTGCGGAACTAGATCGGCGCGCCCTGAACGGTGAGTCCGTCTCCGATATCCTGGTCAGATCGCCCGAGGACGACCCGGACGGTGAAGGAAGGACACATCTGTCAAATCGGTTCCCCATCCTGGGAGTTGACGGTCAGGTCTGCGCCATCGGTGTCATCAACACGGACATCTCGGAGCATAAGCAGGCCGAAGCTGAGATTCGCAAAGCCTATGACGAGTTGGAACACCGCGTTGCCGACCGGACCAGGGAATTGAGTGATGAAATCGCGGAACGAAAACGCGCTGAACAGGCCCATAAGGAAAGCGAGGTCGAACTCAGGAAAAACGAGGCATGGCTGCGCGCCATTATTGACAATTCGCCTTCCGCAATTTCATTGAAGGACAAGGACGGCAGATTCATCGTCGTCAACAAACAGTGGGAGCGGCAGTACGGCGCATTGATCAAAAATTGGAGAGGAAAAACCGTCTTCGATATTTTCCCCGAGGAATACGCATCCAAATTGTCCGAATATGACCGCCACGTCGTTGAAAATATGGCACCGGTGGAATTTGAAAGCGATCGGATCGACTGGGACGGCCTTCCCGGTACTGACCTCACAGTCAAATTCCCCATCATCGGCTCGGACGGTACGGTGACGGGCGTCGGTTCAGTCGGCACCAATATTTCCGAGCGAAAACGTGCGGAAAAGGCGCTGCGATGGTCGGAAAGAGACCTTCGTGGAATTCTCGATAATATGATCGACACGTTTTTCCGTACCGACCGCGACGGTCGAATAATCATGATATCCCCTTCCGTGATCAGTCTTCTTGGCGTTACGCCGGAAGAGTTACTCGGCCGGCGAATTTCGGAGTTCTTTGCCGACCCGGGTGCGGCCGGAGGCCTTACCGATATTCTGGAGAAGAACGAGGACGAACTGGTCCGCGTGGAATTGCGTTTCCGTGACACGCACGGCAAATCCATATGGGCATTGACGACGGCCCGCCGGTATTTTGACGAGGCAGGAGATGTCGCCGGAATTGAGGGTGTCGCCCACGATATTACAGAGCGCAAGGAAGGGGAATTAGCACTTCGTAAATTATCCGTTGCGGTCGAGCAAAGCCCTGCCTCGCTTTTAATTACCGACGCCGACGGACGAGTCGAATACGCCAATCTTCGGTTCCTCAAACTTACCGGGTGCGATTTTGCAGAGGTTATCCGGACCGTCCCCGATTTTCTGACCCCCGATGACGCGGATCCGGATGGAGCCGAGGAAATTTGGCAGCGAATAAATTCCGGTCAAGAATGGCGCGGCGAACTCAATCGCCGAAAGAAGAACGGTGACTCGTACTGGGCGTCGCTGGCGATCTCACCAATCACCAATTCCGCCGGAGAGATCACCAACTTTCTGTGCGTCATTACGGACACCACCGAAAAACGGCTATTGGACGAACAACTGCGCCAGGCCCAGAAGCTCGAGGCCGTAGGCACGCTTGCCGGCGGCATCGCCCATGACTTCAACAACATTCTGACCGGTGTCATGGGACATTGCTATATCGCGGTCGAAAAACTGGACGGCCAGCACGAAATTCAGTTCAACCTTGAGCAAATCAAGGTCGCATCCGAACGAGCCAGGGATCTGGTCTCGCAGCTTCTCGCCTTCAGCCGTCGGCGCGAGGCAGACATGCGGCCCGTTAGCCTGCATTCCATTGTCGACGAAGCGGTCAATCTGGTGCATGCCTCGATTCCGGAATCGATAACGATCAATTGGAATGTTTCCGACGATGCCGGAACGGTCATGGTCGATCCAACCCAGGTTCATCAGGTTCTTCTCAACCTTTGCGCCAATTCGGCCGATGCCATTGGTGATACACACGGGACCATTGATGTATCGGTGGAAAAACTCGTCGCCAAAAGGTCAATTGCGGCGGCGGGTTTGAATTTACCTCCCGGTAACTATGCCAGATTGCGAATTTCCGACAACGGATGCGGCATGGATGTCTACACCCGTGACCGCGCGTTTGATCCGTTTTTCACAACAAAACCGGTGGGATCGGGCACCGGCCTCGGATTGGCCGCCGTTCACGGTATTGTCGTAGAGCACGGTGGCGGCATTCAACTGACGAGTACGGCGGGCAAGGGAACGACCATCAGCATCTATCTTCCCAGCACCAGTGATGGCGAATTCCCGGCCGACAAAGTGGAGCGGAACGGATTTGGCGGCACCGAACGCATCCTGCTTGTCGACGATGAAAGAATGGTTCTCCAATCGGTCGGTCCTTACCTGGAACACTTCGGCTATGAGGTCGAGGCGCTAACCAGTGGACTGGCGGCGTTGGCGGTCTTCACATCGATGCCGGATCATTTCGATATCGTCGTCACGGACCAAATCATGCCGGGGATAACCGGCGATGCATTGGCGCACAAATTACGGGAAATTCGTCCCGAAATTCCGATCATTCTTTGTACCGGATACAGGCCCCCCGGCACTGATAAAACCCTAGCAAACCTGGGAATCGACGAGATCGTCCGAAAGCCGGTCGAACCGAGCGAGCTCGCACACATCATTCGCCAGGCCATCGATGCGAGGAAGAAACCGTTGAAGGGGATTGAACAAGAAGAAGAGACATTCGATGCAAACCGCTGAACTGGCAAACAAGATGATCGACGTGAATAAAGAAACAGCCGCGCGGACCGGAAAAGTCTTGGTCGTGGACGATGAAGATATCGTTCGTTCATCGGTAGCCGGATACCTTTCGATGAAGGGCATTGATTGCGTTGAAGCGTCTAATGCGGACTCTGCGTTGGCGGCGCTCGACGCAAACGGAGACACGATCGAAATCGTCGTTTCGGATCTGAAAATGCCCGGAAAAACCGGTTTGGAGCTTTTGTCCGAAATCCGGGACCGGGGATATGACGATCTCGAGTTCATCATCATGACGGCCCACGGGGATGCGGAATCCGCAATTAGCGCACTACGTCGCGGAGCCACGGATTTCCTGGTCAAACCCCTGGAATTCACCTATCTGCATGATGCCGTCCGTCAGGCGGGCAAGCGGGCGTCCGTTCGGCGAACCCAACGCGAGTTCCGCCTGAGCCTTATTGACGAGGTCAATCGCAAAGCCGTTGAGGTCCGTTCACTGGCCGGCAAGGTCGACGCGGCTTACGAAGACTCTGTTCGCCATCTCGCCGTCGCCGCCGAATACCGGGACACGGATACGGGCCAGCACATTTGGCGGATCGGCGCCTATGCAGGGATGATCGCGCGCCATCTCGGCTGGCCGGAGGAGAAAGCAAAGGAGATCGAACTAGCGGCCCCGCTACACGACATTGGCAAAATCGGCATCCCCGACAGCATCCTGATCAAAAAAGGCGGCCTGACAGCAGAGGAATTTGAAGCCATCAAGGAACACGGCATGATTGGCCACAAGATTCTGTCGGTGTCGGATCAGCCGGTCATGGAGTGTGCGGCGGTCATCGCGCTGACCCATCACGAACGATGGGACGGAAGCGGTTACCCCGCGGGCCTCTGCGGCAACGAAATTCCGGTCGTCGCCCGCATCGTCGCGCTATGTGACGTCTACGACGCGCTGCGTTCTCCAAGGCCTTACAAGTCTGCAATGACCCACGAAGACGTGGTCAACATCATTGTAAACGGCGATGATCGAACGCGGCCGTCGCATTTCGACCCCGAACTCCTCGAGTTGTTCAAGGATTACCTCGAAGACTTTGACGCAATCTATTCGCGATCCCAGGACCCGGCGCCGGAATGATGCTTTAACGGGTCCTGGATTCCCGGCGGTAGACGTAAAGTCCGGCGGCGACGATCAACGTAGCCCCGACAATCGTCCAGCCGTCGGGAAGGTCGCCGAAAACGAGAAATCCCAGAACGGTCGCCCATATGAGCCGCGAATATTCGAAAGGCGTGACCGCACTCGCCGCCGCCTCATCGAACGCCTTGATCAAGGCAAAATGGCATCCCGCGCCCAGACATCCCAGGACAACCAGCAATAACCAACCCTTCATATCCGGTGCAATCCATACGAATGGGGCGATCGCACTCATTACAACGGCGCCCACACAGGCCGTGTAGATCAACGTGGTAACCGGGGAATCCGTGTGGCTCAGATGGCGGGTGGCGATCATATAGAACGCATATAGCACCGCTGTCCCCACGGGAAACAGCGCTGCCGTCTGCATGACGCCCACGCCCGGCCGCACGATAATCAGCGCGCCGATCAGGCCCACGACAACAGCCATCCAGCGGCGCGGCCCGACCCGCTCCTTCAATAGCGGAACCGACAGCGCGATGACGATCAAGGGAGCCATAAACATGATTGCGCTGGCGTCCGCCAACGGTACGCTGCGAAGACCAAACAGGAAAAAAATGGACGCCGCCAGCAAAATCGCGGACCGAAGCAGTTGCATGCCCAATCGGTTGGTTTGGGCCAAACGCGGCAAACGGGGAGCCAACACGATAAAAACCAGAACCGCCTGAAATATGTACCGAGCCCAAATGATCTGGAGCACCGGATAGAACTGCGTCAGATATTTCGCGGTCGTATCCATCACGGTCGCGATCAGAATGCTCAGCAGCATCCAGGCGATACCGCGCCGCGCACTCCCGATTTTCGCGAACGGTCCGGTTTTTTCGTTCATTGGTGTTCCAGAAGGATTTTCGGTTGTAGGATGCGCGGGCGCAAAATGGAGCAAACGGGGGAACGTGTCCATGCAATACGTCAATCTGGGTCGGTCGGGCCTGAAGGTCAGCCGGGTTTGTTTCGGCACCTCCGCCGTGGGCAGTACGTCTTTTCAGAAATGGGCCATTGGCGAGTCCGAAAGCCGCCCGCTTTTCAAGCGCGCGCTGGACCTGGGCATCAACTTCTTCGACACGGCTGACATGTATTCGACGGGCATCAGCGAGGAGATCACCGGCACCCTGCTGAAAGAACTGGCCCCGCGCGACCAGGTCATCATCGCCACCAAGGTCTGCGGCCGCATGAGCGAGCACCCCAACGACGAAGGCCTGAGCCGCAAACACATCATGGACGGCATTGATGCAAGCTTGACCCGCCTTGGCACAGACTACGTGGACCTCTACATCATCCATCGCTTCGACGGCCAGACCCCCATCGAGGAAACCATGGAAGCGCTCAACGACATCGTGCGGGCGGGCAAGGTGCGGTATCTGGGCGCGTCCAGCATGGCCGCCTATCAGTTTGCCAAGATGCGCTTTTGCGCCGAGAAAAACGGCTTCGCCAACTTCGTTTCCATGCAGAACCTCTACAATCTTCTGTACCGGGAAGAAGAACGCGAAATGAACCCCTATTGCGTCGGCGAAGGCGTGGCGCTCACGCCCTGGAGCCCCATGGCCAGAGGTTTCTTCGCCGGCAACCGAAGCCGCGACGGCGGCGGCGGAACCCTGCGCTCGCAAACCGACCAAAAGGCGGCCGACCTGTTCTACCGCGACATCGATTTCACCATCGCTGAACGGGCCGACGAGGTGGCCAAAAAACACGGCGTCAAGACCATCCAGATCGCCCTTTCCTGGGTTCTCAAGAAACCGGGCGTCGCCTCGCCCATCATCGGCACGGTCAAGGAAACCTACCTCACCGACGCCGTCGCCGCCCTCGATATCGCGCTGGACGACGACGACATGACCCGCCTCGAAGACCTATACGAAGCCCGCCCCGTATTCGGCTTCGACCCCAACGGGCGGGCCACCTGATCGACAGCACGGTTAATGCCGCCGGGATTTCCGCCATTGGCTCAGAAGCAGACGCCATCGCGGGCGAGGGCCGACGTCCGGAAATGACGATTTTCCCGCCACCGCCAAAATCCGCCAAATCCCCTCAACCATTTGAAATCACGCGACAATTCGCCTATTTCCCGTCGCCGCTCCCACCGTTTTATCGTCATTCCTCGTCATAAATCGTCATTTCGCCATTTTTCCCTTTGTTTTCAACACACTCCCAAACAGCGAAAACCCGCCGACCAGAGAAGCGGTTCCATTTTCCTTATTTACGATTTAAAATAACTATCTTGTGATATCATACCTATTACAAAATGTCAAGCTTCCAGCCCGCAAGGGACGTGGCTGCAACGCAAAAAGAAAGCCCGGGCTCCGCATTGCGCTCACGTTGGTCGAGGCGTACCGTTATCCGGCTTTTGTTGAGGAGGAAAGCAATGAAGTGTCTGCCTTTCGTTTTTGTCGCGTTGCTACTTACCGCGCCTGCTCAAGCTGGGAGCATTACGGACACAATCAATAACGTAGGTGGGACATGCCGTGTGATTAAGGAGCATATAGGCACAGCAACTAGCGCACTCAATCAATACCGCGCCTTGCACGATCTTGCTGCACAGGCTTCAACGGTAGCGGGAGTTCTTGAGGTTATCCCCCCTTCCGTAGATGAGGGTTACCGAGACACGTACGCTTTGTTGGCAAATATCACAACTTCTTACAAGAACCTAGGTTGCGATAAATACTAACCCTCCCTTTTGCTAATGGTTAATTCCCCATTATCGCGACCCAGAAAACCGCATAAAACATCTTCCACATATTGGGTTTTCTGTGATCATTTAGCCTTGCCTTCTTTTTCAGCAGCCAATCTCAACGCTTTCAACCTTTCGGTTTTTCCCATTGATTTTGCTGATCTTGCTTCTTTTTCTTTAATGAGTTTCATATCCGTGTTTTTGGGTGCTTTGCGATCTTGAAACTCGCCTTGATCGCCGCGCTCGATAGCCGCTATCATTTTGTCATCGGCATTGTTTGGTCGTGATCCTGATCCCATTACGCTACCTTCTCTGCTATATGTTGGTTGCCAAGTTTAAGAGCATTCTCCACCCCAGACAACTAACCCGCTTATTAGGCGGGTTAGAATACGGTGACAGAATACGGTGGACAGAATACGGTGACGAATACGGTGACAGTTTGAATACGGTGACAAATACGGTGACAATTTACTCTTTAAACGTACCTTGCAGGATTACGGTGACAGTTTTGGATTACGGTGACAGGATTACGGTGACAGACAGGATTACGGTGGGATTACGGTGACGGGATTACGGTGACGGATTACGGTGACAGTTTACTCTTTAAACATACCTTGCGGAAATTGAGTAGACTGGCACCGAAAATTTAAACCGTCACCGTAATTCGCTGCGCCGAGGCTCAATTAATCTTTTGCCTCACAGCTGCGTTGATGCGTGTTACCAGGTGTTCAGGGGTGACGGGTTTCATCAGAAACAAACCAACTCCCAATTTACGTAACCTGTCGAAGGACGTTTTATTGGAAACGCCACTGACGACGATGACAGGGGTGTCCGAGAGCGGCGGCAACAAATCACTATGCAATTTCTCAATGAATTCGTAGCCATCGACCCTTGGCATTTCCAGGTCCAGAAGAATCACGTCCACTTTCGGCTGTGCCTTCTGTAAAGCTGCCAGTGCTGCAGCCCCGCCGCTAGCGGAAGATATCTGTCCCGTTCCTATTTCCTCTAGATATCTTACGAGTAGGTTGCGAATAAATATTTCGTCATCGACGACCAGGATATGAAGCTTGCTGATATCGACTTTGGCCATGTGATTTCCTGAATTACGGTGACAGCTAACTAATTACTAGAAACGCAACGGGTTCAAAGGGCGTTGGCCCTTTGCGGGTCTGGGCGGAGCCCAGTCTTCAAGGAAACATACTACAAATCAAGCGTTCCGCCGGGCGTCAGTGCTTCAACCCGCCCACGCTTGACCATTCCCGCGAACTCGTCGGCGGATTGGGCGAGGATTGGGAAGGTTCCGAAGTGCATGGGCACGATGATGTCGAGGTCCAGCAATTCGTTGCAGGCCAGCGCGGCGGCTTTGGCGTCCATGGTGTAGTGGCCGCCAATGGGGATCAGGCCGACGTTGGGTTGATGCAGGCGCTGGATCAGGGTCATGTCGGAGAATATGTCGGTGTCGCCGGTGTGGTAGACCGACCACTTCCCGCACCTGATGACGAAGCCCGCGCACACGCCCATATAGACGCTTTTGCCGTCCTCCATGTACCCGGCGCTGTGAACGGCGTTGACCATGGTGAAGGCGAGGCCGTCGGCTTGCACGGTGCCGCCGATGTTCATGCCGACGCAGTTGGCGAGGCCCTGATTGCCGAGCCACGCGGCGACCTCGTGAATGCAGGTGACCTGCGCGCCATGTTCCTGCCCAATGTCCAGCGCATCACCGATGTGATCGCCATGCCCGTGGGTGATCAGGATGTGATCGACCTTGCCGATGATCTTTCGCACATCTTCCGGACAGGCCGGATTTCCCGTGAAGAAGGGATCGACAAGAACCGTTTTTCCCTGGGCGACGATACGAAAGGCGGAATGCCCGAGCCATTGGATTTCCATGATTTTCAACTCCCTGCCGCGGTTGACCCGCGCCCACTATTTTGAAACATTGTCGGGGCTTGGGTCCATACCCACCGTGACATCTTTCAACCGGAGGCCGCAATGGAATACGTCAACCTTGGAAAAACGGGCCTGAAGGTCAGCCGCCTGTGTTTGGGCTGCATGAGTTACGGCAGCAAATCGTGGCGCGAATGGATTTTGGAAGAGGCCGAGTCCAAACCGTTTTTCAAAAAGGCGCTGGATTTCGGCATCAACTTTTTTGACACCGCCGACGTGTATTCCGTGGGCGTCAGCGAGGAAATTACCGGCAGGTCCTTGCTGGAATATGCGCCGCGCGATCAGGTGGTGATCGCCTCCAAGGTTTTTAATGCCATGGGCGACGGCCCCAATGACCGGGGATTGAGCCGCAAGCACATCATGGATGCCATCGACGCCAGTCTCAAACGGTTGGGTACCGATTACGTGGACCTCTACCAAATCCACCGATTTGATTCCGACACCCCCATCGAGGAAACCATGGAAGCCCTGCATGATGTGGTGAAGGCGGGCAAGGCACGGTACATCGGCGCGTCCAGCATGCACACATTCCAGTTCGCCAAGATGCAGTTCGCCGCCGAAACCAACGGCTGGACGAAATTCGTGTCCATGCAGAACCACTACAATCTGGTTTATCGCGAGGAAGAACGCGAGATGATCCCTTATTGCCGCGAGGAAGGCATCGGGCTGATCCCCTGGAGCCCGCTGGCCAGAGGGTTTATCGCGGGCAACCGCAATGCCGGTGGGGGAGGCGATACGTCGCGCGCCGCCACCGACGACTTCGCCGACAATCTTTACTTCAAGGAAGCGGACTTCCGGGTCGCCGACCGCGTTGGGGAAGTGGCTACCGAGCGTGGCCTCAAACCGGCGCAAATCGCGCTGGCGTGGATACTGCACAAATCGGCCATCACCGCGCCCATCATCGGCGCCACCAAAATGCGGTATCTGGATGACGCCGTTTCCGCGATGGACGTGAGCTTGTCAGAAGCCGAAATGGCGCGTCTGGAAGAGCCCTACGAGCCCCATCCGACACTGGGTTTCACTCAGGCGATTTAATAGGAAATCGGCACCAGGGTATCGGCCAGCAGAAAGGCGAAAATCAGGAAAAGGTACAAAATCGAAAAACCGAACATGGGCCGCGCCGACGCGTCCGTTTCATCACGCCAAACGCGAACGGCGTGGCGCACGAACAGGCATCCCAAAACACTTGCGGCGACGCCGTAAAGAACGCCCGACAGCCCGATGGCGACCGGCGCCAGGGAAGCCGGGACCAGCAGCAGGGAATAAACCAGGATTTGATTGCGCGTCGCCCGGTCACCGGCGACGACCGGCAGCATGGGCACGCGGGCGCGGGCATAATCGTCGCGCCTGAAAAGCGCCAGCGCCCACGAGTGCGGCGGCGTCCACAAGAAGATAATGGCGAACAGCGCAAGCGCACCGGCATCAACGCCACCGGTCACGGCGGCCCAGCCGACCACCGGCGGCAACGCCCCCGAAGCTCCGCCGATGACGATGTTTTGCGGCGTGCGGCGTTTCAGCCAAACGGTATAGATCAGTACGTAATATACGAAAGTCGCCGCCAACAATGCAGCCGCCACGACGTTGACGAAAACCGCCATGGCGCCAATCGACGCCACAGCCAACACCGATCCGAATAAGAGGGCAGCCCGCGGATTCATGCGCCCCGCGGGAATGGGGCGCGCGCTGGTTCGCGCCATGGTGCGGTCGATATCGCGGTCGTACCACATGTTCACAGCACCCGCCCCGCCCGCGCCCAAAGCGATACAGGTAATGGCAACGAACGCCGTTAGGACGTCGATATTTCCCGGCGCCAGGAAAAGCCCCACCAGCGCCGTGAAAACCACCAGCGACATGACGTTCGGTTTCAGGATTACGGCATAGTCGGCAACACGGAAACGATATTCCGGGACCTCTTCGGCACGCGCAACACTGGTACCCGCGTACTTGGTCGTGCTTTGCGCCATCATCTCTCCGCTTTGTGATTAACCTTTGTCGCTATATGGGAACGGGTTTTTCAGTCGCAAGGATTTCAACGGCGTTCCAAACAGCAATACTCAAAAGCGCCACCGCGCCCGCCTGATGCAAAAGAGCCACCGGAACCGGCACAAGCAAAAGCAGTGTCGCCACCCCGAGGGTTGCCTGTGCCAGCGCCGCGCCCAAAAGAAGATCGGCGGAAAATTTCAGTCGCGCCCCTTTGCCCGTCGCCCGAACCCAGGCCCAGTAAACGAAGACCAGCGCGACGATGCAATACGCGAGAATCCGGTGGTTGAACTGCACCGTGGTGATGTCCAGCGCGAAATTGGCGTAGAACGGCTCCAGGGCGTACAGCCCCTCCGGCAACCATTCGCCATCCATGGTCGGAAACGTGTTGTAACCGAACCCGGCGGCGCTCCCGGCCATGAAGCCGCCGGAAATAATGGTCACGAAAATGAGGACCACGGGCGCGAAAGCACCGAACCATCCGGACTTCCCTTCGCGCTCAGGCAACCGCAGCAATTCGAGCGCCGCCCACAAAACGAAAGCATAGATGAAAATCGCCAAACCGAGATGGGCCGTCAATCGGTAGGGGCTGACGTCAGGATGATCGACCAGACCGCTTTTCACCATATACCAGCCGAGCACACCCTGAAGCGCACCCAGAACACCCATGAGCAGGAACTTCGGCAAATCCCGTCCGCCGATCCATCCCCTGAGGAAAAAGAAAATGAACGGGACCAGAAAGACCACGCCAATCAACCGGCCCCAGAAACGGTGAATGAATTCGATCCAGAAAATCGACTTGAACTCGGCCAGCGACATTCCGGCATTCAGTTCCTTGTATTCCGGATAGTCGCGGTATTGGGCGAACACCGCTTCCCATTCCTGCGCATTTAGCGGCGGCAGCCAGCCGCTGAACGGCTTCCAGTCAACCATGGACAGGCCGGAATACGTTAGCCGCGTAATCCCCCCCAAGAGCACCATTACGTAGATCATGGCACACACGCACAGCAGCCAAACCGCTACACGTGTTCGCTCAACGGTCCGAAGGTCGGAACTATCGCGCTCCATTCTTCCCTCCCGCAAGTCTTTCATTCTTGGTCCAGTGACTATATATCGAAATTGGTTCACGACTCATTAGGATTACGCATGCCCGCAACATCACGCATACGATGGTATCCGCCGCTCGATTCCGTGAAAGGGCGAGAGACCGAACTTGTGCTTGAGGCTCCTATCCTTATGGGCGAGTTGTTGAAACGATTTTGCCGCGAGGACGCGGCCCTTCAAAGGTTCATCCCGGCCGGTATGGAAAACGGCGACGTCGCGGGCTTCATGGTTCTTCAGGGGGAAACACTGCTACGGCCCACAGACACCGTCGAACCCGGCGCGAACCTGGACATTCTCTCAGCCATCGACGGTGGATAATAACCTCCGCGCACATACCCAGATAAACATCACCCCGCCGACCACGGCGATCAACGCGCCGAAGCCGTTCATGGCCATTCCGACGATGGCGCCCATTTCGTCCAACCCCTGCGCCTCGCCCGCCACCTTTCTGGGCGCACCGTAGCCGCCGGCCAGAAACAGGCCGAGGCTGGCCAGCGTCTGGCCGCCTGCAAATGCCCAGATCAGGAACCGGACCCTGCCAACGGTGCGGCCCAAAAGCGGCAGGAAAAACCTGAAAAACAGCCCCATGAACGCCAATGTCACCCCCGCAATGACCCCGTGATAGTGCGCCGGTGTGCGGGTGTCGGTCCCGTCGATGAACATGCCCAGCACGCCGCCGATGCCAAACACGGTGATCGACAGCACCAGACAAAGAAAGGCCGGATCACCCCACGGCAACGCCTGATCCTTTCGGTAGCGCAGGATTGTCCGCCCGGCGAAGACGGCCAAAACGGACGTCGGCGGCCCCAAGGCCCAAAGAAGGGCCGAGAAAGCACTCGTCTGCTCGCCGGAAAAGGGCGGATAGATGAAATAGAACGCGGGTGCGGGCAACGCGCAGGCCACAAGAAAGACCATTGCACCAATCAGCACGCGGCGCGGCGCCATATCGCACCCCAAACTAATGCGCGCCAGCACCGACCACGCGCCAATCATAATAACGGTGCTGAGGAACTGCAGCATATGGCCGCCGCCCCAGAAAAGCTCCTCGTTGAACGCGTGCGAAGGTGGTTCTCCGGCCAGCTCGTTCAGGGCCAGACCGAAGCAAATCAGGGCCAGCATGAAAACGACCGCACCGCTGGCCACGCTTATGGAAAACGTATCGGCAGGCTGGCGAAAGGGCGTCACCACGAGCCTGAAGACAGGCAAGGCCAACCCCACCGCGAGGACGCCGAGCCCCAGATAGTAAACGGGATCGATAATTGCCGGGATATAGTTGTTGAGCGTCGGCTCACCCCTGTCCAGAAGCGCCGGAACGAACAGAAGGACGCATGCAACGGCGGTGGCGAGCAGTCCGGCCCTTCCGGCAAATTCGTATTGTGGCCGATTTGTTTGGCCCTCTGGTGTGACCTGCCAAACAGCCACATGCAGCCCCGCCCCGAACACCGCCAAAAACCAGATGACGAAAGCGAAAACGACGTGAATGACAAGGGCCTTGCCGAAAAATTCCAGGGGCCACGGCACGATGTCCTGAACGCCGGGCGTGCGCGACAAGGCCAGAAGAAGGGCGAAAACACCGGCAATGGCCAACGCCCCAACGGCCACCGCGCACCATCCCCACAACTCGCGTCGCTGGACCTGCCCCTGGGCCGCCCGTTCAAAGGCCTCTATCATATCCATCACCCGCTTGCCGGAAACAAATGAACCGCCATCACATAGACGACGACGCCGGAAACGCCGACGGCGATCCACAGCGGCCAGGTTTTGCGCGCCAGTTTGCGGTGGCCGGCGAAATCGCCCTTTAGTGCGCGAAAGACAGTCAACGGAACCAACGGCACGATGGCGATTGCGCCCAAAACGTGAAGGGAAAGGATGGTGAAGTAAATGGGCCGGATAAAGCCCTCGCCACCGAACCTGGCGAAACCCGAATTGGCTTTGTAATAGAGATAAACCACCAAAAACGCCGCCGAAAGAACCAGCGCCCCGACCATCGCCGCCTGGTGGGCAGCCCTCTCCCCCCGGCGGATCAACACAAACCCCGCAATCAGGCATAGCACCGAAGCGCCGTTGAGCCCCGCAATGACGTGCGTAAGGTCGCTCGTCTCGAAACCCATCAGGACATCTTGTAAATGATGCTTGCGTACATAATTGCAGCCGCCGCCAGCATGATCGCGGCCATCACCCATTTATTCATGATCTTCGTTTCCCCCGGAAGCTCATTTGTATCTTCGGCAACGTATGGGCCGAAATCAAGGCCCCGGATACCCGAAAAAATAGTTTATTTGTTTGTTCTGATTTGCATTCGCAATACCCCCACCTAATATATGGATGGGTATTTTTTGGGTGGAGCATATGTTTACGCATTTTCGTTCCGTGGCCACGCTGATCGCGCTTGCTTGCGCCACCGTGGCGAGTGATTCGTCCGCTGCCGGTCTGGCAACTCCGTGGCAGGTCGATCTGCAACCCGCCGCCTCGCCGGTGGCCGAGCAGATTCAAAGCTTCAACGCCATTCTTTTCACCATGGAAGCGCTGATCACGCTGGGCGTTCTGGGCTTGATGGGATTTATCATCTGGCGCTTCAACGCCAAACGAAATCCGGTCCCCAACAAACGCACCCACAACACCGCGCTGGAAGTCCTTTGGACGGTCGTTCCCATCCTTATTCTGGTGGTTATCGCGTTTCCCTCGTTGCGGCTGCTGTTTTTCATGGACCGCACCTTTGATGCCGACATGACCATCAAGGTCGTCGGCCATCAATGGTATTGGTCCTATGAATATCCCGACCACGGGGATTTCACCTTCGACAGCGTCATGATTCCGGACGACGAACTGAAGCCCGGCCAGCCCCGGCTTCTGGCCGTGGACAATCCTGTGGTGGTGCCGGTCGGCGTCAATGTCCGCGTCTTGCTGACGTCAGACGACGTTATCCATTCGTGGGCCGTTCCGTCCCTGGGCCTGAAGACCGATACGGTTCCGGGGCGCACCAACGAAACCTGGGTGCGGGTCAATGAAGAAGGCACCTATTACGGCATGTGTTCGGAACTTTGCGGCGTCAATCACGGCTATATGCCGGTCGCCGTAAAGGCCGTTTCGAAGGCCGAATTCGACGTTTGGAGCAAAAACGCAAAGCAGGAATTCGCCGACAACGGCGCGTCGACCACGCGTGTTGTTCAAGCACCCAGAGAGGTTTCCCCCCGGGAGGTTTCCCAATGAGCGCAGCGCACCATCCCACCGGCTGGCGCCGATGGGTTTATTCGACCAACCATAAGGACATCGGCACGATGTATATCGTGCTGTCCATGATCGGCGCCATTATCGGCGGCGGTATGTCGTGGTACATCCGCCTGGAATTGGCCCAGCCCGGCATTCAGTTCATCGACGACACGCAGCTTTATAACGTGATGGTCACGGCGCACGGCTTTCTGATGGTGTTCTTCGTTGTCATGCCGGCCATGATCGGCGGGTTCGGCAACTGGTTTGTGCCCCTGATGATCGGCGCGCCCGATATGTCCTTCCCGCGCATGAACAACATCAGTTTCTGGCTGCTGGCGGCGGCCTTGGTGCTCTTGGTTCTGGCCGGGGTAACGGGCGGTGGACCGGGAACCGGATGGACCGTTTATCCACCGTTGAGCAGTGCCACCTACCACCCCGGACCGGCGGTGGATCTGGCGATCCTAAGCCTGCATGTGGCGGGGGCCTCGTCCATTCTTGGTGCCATCAACCTCATTACCACCATCGTCAACATGCGCGCGCCGGGCATGACCATGCACCGCGCGCCCCTGTTCGTGTGGGCCATTTTAGTGACCGCGTTCCTTCTTTTGCTGGCGATACCGGTTCTGGCGGGCGCGCTGACCATGCTGCTGACCGACCGCAACTTCGGCACCACCTTTTTTGTGCCCGAGGGCGGCGGCGATCCGATCTTGTGGCAGCATCTCTTTTGGTTCTTCGGCCATCCCGAGGTCTACATCATCATTATCCCGGCCTTCGGCATCATCAGCCAGATCATCGCGACCTTTTCGAAAAAGCCGGTGTTCGGCTATCTGGGCATGGCCTACGCCATGTGCGCCATCGGTTTCGTCGGCTTCGTGGTTTGGGCCCATCACATGTACACGGTGGGCCTGGACGTGAACACGCGGGCCTATTTCGTGCTGGCGACCATGGTCATCGCGGTGCCCACGGGCATCAAGATTTTCAGTTGGCTGGCCACCATGTGGGGCGGCTCCATCGAGCTCAAGACGCCCATGCTGTTCGCCACCGGGTTCATCGCGTTGTTCGTCGCGGGCGGAGTCACCGGCGTCGTTCTTTCCAACGCCGGAATGGATGTGGCGCTGCACGACACCTATTACGTGGTCGCCCATTTCCACTACGTTCTGTCCATTGCAGCGGTTTTCGCCATGTACGCGGGTTTCTATTACTGGATCGGCAAAATGTCCGGTCGTCAGTACTCGGAGACCCTCGGAAAAATCCATTTCTGGGCCAGTTTCGTCGGCGTCAATCTACTGTTCTTCCCGCAGCATTTTCTCGGCGCAGCCGGCATGCCGCGGCGCATCCCCGACTACCCGGATGCTTACGCAGGTTGGAACATGGTCAGCAGCGTCGGCGCGTTGATTACGGCCATCGGGACGTTTTTCTTCCTCTACATCGTCTGGCATACGCTGACCAGGGGCCGTGCGGCCGAAGCCAACCCCTGGGGTGTGGGCGCAACCACCCTGGAATGGACGGTCCCGTCGCCCGCTCCGTTCCACACCCACGAGGACCTTCCCAAGATTGAAGCCGCACAAGGTGTGGAATGACGAATCGACGCCACATATATACAGCCGCGTCGCTGTTTTTGCTGGTCGCGGGAATGGTTGGGCTGGCCTTCGCCTCGGTTCCGCTTTACCGGCTGTTTTGTCAGGTTACGGGGTTCGGCGGAACGCCGCGCGTGGCGACCGGCGGGCTGAGCACAGGAACCGACAGTTCGGACCGCCAAATCACCGTGCGCTTTGACAGCAATGTAAACTCCGCCCTGCCATGGCGCTTCAAGCCGGTGCTGCGGCAAACGAGCGTGCGCATCGGCGAGGAGAAGTTGGCTCTTTTCACCGCCGAGAACATAGGGGAGAAAGCAGCCACCGGAACCGCGAGCTTCAACGTGACGCCCTACAAAGCCGCCCGGTATTTCGCCAAGGTCCAATGCTTCTGTTTCGAGGAGCAGCGGTTGGAGGCCGGGCAAAAGGTGGATATGCCGGTCTCGTTCTTTGTCGATCCCGAAATACTTGACGATCCCAACGCGCGGGACGTTTCGACCATTACGTTGTCCTACACGTTTTTTCCCGCCGAACCCGAAGGTGACGCAAACTCATGGTGAGCCAAACCAAAAAACACCCGTGGCATATGGTTGATCCGAGCCCGTGGCCGATCTCGGGCACGATCGCGGCCTTCCTTCTGGCGGTGGGCGGGGTGCTGTTCATGCACGAAGACATCCCGTGGGTCTTGATCGCCGGATTTGGTCTGTTGCTGTTTACCTTCTTCGGCTGGTGGCGCGACGTGGTGCGCGAGGCCGAACACGACGCCGCCCACACGCAGTCCGTTCAGCACGGCCTTCGCGTGGGTGTGGTGCTGTTTATCGCTTCCGAAGTGATGTTCTTCTTTGCCTTCTTCTGGGCCTATTTCAACGCCAGCATCCCGGCCCTCAGCTTCGTTGCATCGCCCCAGTGGCCGCCGGCGGGCATCGTTCCCTTTAACACCTGGACCATCCCGTTTTTGAACACCCTGATCCTGCTGACCTCGGGCGCGACCGTCACCTACGCGCACCACGCGGTCCGTGAAGGACTGCGCGACAAGGCAATCGTGGGCATTGGTCTGACGGTGCTGCTGGGAATTATTTTTCTGGGGTTCCAGGCCTACGAGTACGGCCACGCGGCTTTCGGGTTCACCGACGGGATTTATTCGTCAACTTTCTACATGGCAACAGGATTTCACGGCTTTCACGTATTCGTTGGTGTGTGCTTTTTGGCCGTGTGCTTTTTCAGGGCACGTGCCGGACACTTTACACCCCGTCAGCACGTCGGATTCGAGGCCGCCGCCTGGTACTGGCATTTCGTCGATGTCGTGTGGCTGTTCCTGTTCACCGCCGTTTATTGGTGGGGAAGCTTCGGCCTCTAAGGGCGCGAAAGCATAACCACAAGAAGTGCCCGCGCAGGCATTTCCGTATCATTGCGGATGGCATGAGACTGATCGGCCCGATAACGAACCGTTTCGTCGGCACCCACGTCCCTTTTCTCACCGCCCGCCTCAATGGCAAGAACGCCGTCGAGAACGCTTAGATGTTCGGTCGTTCCCGGATCATGTGGCTCTGACGCCAAAACCGCACCGGGTTCGGCCCGCACCTCGTACCATTCCACCAGTCCGCCAAGATCCAGCGGCCCCAGAATTCGCAACTCGAATTTTCCGTCGGCGCTGCGGATCGACGGCGTCGCGTGCCCGGCCAGAACATCAAACACCGGCGGCTTTTCCTCACGCCCGAACATGGCATCGACGGAGACGCCCAGGCATTCGCACAACCGCCACACGGTGGCCAGCGTCGGGTTGGTCTTGTTGCGTTCGATCTGCGAAAGCATGGACTTGGAAACACCGGAACCCGCGGCCAGATCCTCCAGCGTCAGGTTGCGCGAGCGGCGCAGCTTGCGCACGAATTCGCCGACATTGGGCGGGGTGTCTTGAAGACGGTTCGGCAAAATCACATTTCCATTATATTAAACATTGATTCCGCTATTCGAAACCTTGTACAATATACGGGAATTTGGTGGTCCGCACAATGGCCAAGGCCGATTTCGGAAACCATATTATCAAGAGGGCCAAAGGAGCGAGCGGAAATGAGCAAAGCAATCCTCGAACATCTGAAAGGCGAACTTCAGGGCGTTCGCGAAGCGGGCCTCTATAAAAGCGAACGCGTCATCGCTTCGCCCCAGGATGCGGCGGTTCGGCTTGAGGACGGCAACGAAGTCGTCAATTTTTGCGCCAATAACTATCTGGGCTTATCGAACCACCCCAAGCTGGTGGCGGCGGCCCAGGACGCCCTTGAAACCTACGGCTACGGCATGTCTTCGGTGCGTTTTATTTGCGGGACGCAAACCGTTCACCGGCAGCTAGAAACCCGCATCGCGGCCTTCCTCGGCATGGGTGACGCCATCCTTTATTCGTCGTGCTTCGACGCCAACACCGGCCTTTTCGAAACCCTTCTGGGTGAAAAGGACGCCATCATCAGCGACGCGCTCAACCACGCCAGCATCATCGATGGTGTCAGGCTGTGCAAGGCGCGCCGCCTGCGTTACGCCAACAACGACATGGCCGAGCTGGAAACCCGACTTCAAGCGTCCCGGGATTGCCGTTTTCGGCTGATCGTCACCGATGGCGTATTTTCCATGGACGGCGTAATCGCCAATCTGGCTGGCATCTGCGATCTGGCGGACAAATACGACGCCCTGGTCATGGTGGATGATTCCCACGCCGTCGGCTTTTTGGGAGATGCCGGTCGCGGCACGCCCGAATACTGCGGCGTCGAGGGCCGCATCGACATCATTACCGGCACGCTGGGCAAAGCCCTGGGCGGCGCTTCCGGGGGATACACGGCGGCGCGCGCCGAAATCGTCGAGTGGCTGCGCCAACGGTCCCGCCCCTATCTCTTTTCCAACAGCCTGGCACCGGTTATTGCAGCCACGTCGTTGGCGGCGCTGGATTTGTTGGCCGAAAGCGGCGAACTACGCCAGCGTCTGGCTAAAAACAGCGAAGAATTTCGGAGAAGAATGGGGGCGCTGGGCTTCACGCTGGCCGGTGCGGGACACCCGATTATTCCGGTCATGCTGGGTGATGCCAAACTGGCCGCGAAAATGGCCGAAGGGCTGCTCGACCAAGGGATTTATGCGGTTGGATTTTCCTATCCGGTCGTTCCGCAAGGAAAAGCACGCATCCGCACCCAGATGTCGGCGGCCCATAGCCCCGAGCAAATGGACAGGGCCATCGAAGCGTTTGCCCGTGTCGGGCGCGAACTAGAAATCATACCTGGAGAAAACCCATGAAAGCGCTCATCAAGGCAAAGTCGGAACCGGGAATCTGGCTCGAGGATGCAAGCGTTCCCGAAATCGGACCCAACGACGTTCTGGTGCGTATTCGCAAAACCGCCATCTGCGGAACCGACGTTCACATATATAACTGGGATAAATGGTCACAGGCGACCATCCCCGTTCCCATGACCGTCGGTCACGAATTCATCGGCGAGATCGCCGAACTGGGCAGCGAGGTCCAGGGCCTCAAGAAAGGCGACCGGGTATCGGGCGAAGGGCATATTACCTGTGGCCATTGCCGCAACTGCCGGGCCGGTCGGCGACATTTGTGCCGCAACACCATCGGCGTCGGTGTCAACCGGACGGGCTGCTTCGCCGAGTACCTTGCTATCCCCGCGGTCAACGTCTTCGTTCTGCCACCTGACATTCCCGACGACATCGGAGCCATTCTGGACCCTTTGGGCAATGCAGCCCACACCGCCCTGTCCTTCGACATGGTGGGCGAGGACGTGCTGATTACCGGGGCCGGTCCCATCGGCATTTTGGCCGCAGCCATCGCCCGGCACGTGGGCGCGCGCTACGTGGTGGTCAGCGACGTCAACGACTACCGCCTCAACCTTGCCCGCAAGATGGGCGCAAGCCGCGTCGTCAACGTGGCCCGCGACAAAATAGAAACCGTGATGGACGATCTGGGCATGACCGAAGGCTTCGACGTGGGGCTGGAAATGTCCGGTAATCCGACCGCCGTCGGCGACCTTCTGCGAACCATGAATTACGGCGGACGCGTCGCCGTTCTGGGCATCGTGCCGGACGCCGTGCCCATCAATTGGAACGACATGATCTTTAAGGGTCTGACCCTAAAGGGCATCTACGGCCGCGAAATGTTCGAAACCTGGTACAAGATGACGACCATGCTGCAAAGCGGCCTCAACGTAGCCCCCATCATCACTCATCGCTTCCATGTCGATGACTTCGCCGACGGCTTTGCTGCCATGCGCTCGGGCAACGCCGGAAAGGTGATCTTGGACTGGGATTAACGCCAAAGCCCCTCATACGCGCAAGAAGCCGCCCCTGCCTTTGACCCACTCAGGCAGGGGCGGACTTGCATCGGCTGGGTTCAAAGCCAGCAGGACTCAGGGAATGTCGTGCTTCGAGGCCGTCAGATGGGGCCGTAAAGGGCCATGGCGTAGGCCACTTCGGCCATTGCGACCGGATCTTCGCTAAATTTCAGGCCGATGGTCGTGTTTTCCGACCACGTGACCTGGCCCTTGAAGTCTCCGAAACGGTCAATACTGAGCGTGATCATCGAGTTTAGTGTAACGGCTTGGCCGACTTCGACCTTGGCACCACCTGCCGAAATGTCCCTGACCTCACCCCCAACGATCCGCTCACCCAAATTGACGCTTGCCGCGAAGCAAACGCCGTGGCGTTGGTGTTGACGATTGTCCGTGCGTTGACGTCCGCTGCTCATCGATTGCTCTCCGCATGGAGTGGGCCAGATTCACAAAATCAGTCAATAATCTTAATATTTGCGGCAATGGTAACGCCATTCAACCCCAAAGTGAAACGTAATCCCGCCCCCACAAAAGCATGGTTGCTTCTTGAATTCCCGCCGTGAGCATGGCGTTGTATGGTATTCTTGGCTTAGGCATCAGGCGCAACAAATATGGAACCCACTGGACAATGCCTCCGGAAACCTCCCCATCCTTGCCGCCCTCGCAGGACAACAGCAAACTTTGGCGATCCTTCATTGTCAGCACTACTCTTATCGTCCTGCTGGTGACGCTGGCGATTTTTCTGGGGATGTTCATCAACAATTCGCGGCTCATCGAAAACGAGTTGCGTTCCCGCGCCCGCTCGCAATTCAGCGCGATCGTGCTTACCCGGCAATGGAATGCCGAGCACGCGGGCGTGTACGTGGAAAAACGCGAGGGTGTCGAATCAAACCCGTATCTTGATAATCCCGACATCGAAACCATCGATGGCAAGGTCTACACCAAAAAAAACCCGGCCCTGATGACCCGCGAAATTTCGGAACTGGCGTCCGAAAATTCCGACCATTTCTTTCACATCACCAGCTTGAAACCGATTAATCCAAACAACGTTCCGGACGATTCGGAGCGCGAGGCGTTGGAGGCTTTCGAGACGGGGTTGTCGGAACTCTTCTGGACAGAGACCATCGGGGAGCGCCGCTATTATCGCTACATGGCGCCGTTGTTCGTCGAAAAAGCGTGCCTGCAGTGCCATGCCAAACAAGGGTACAAGACCGGTGACGTCCGGGGCGGAATTAGTGTCATGTTCGAGGTTTCCGAGGTCGAGCGGAAACTAAAAAACAACGGCTACATCGTGTTTGCGATCTTTTTCGTGACCAGCGTTATCATGCTGGGCAGCATCTATTTCTTTGCCATGCGGCTCAGCAAACAACTATCGTCAGCCCTGACCAAGATCCGCGAAATGGCGGTGACGGATGATTTGACCAAACTTTCCAACCGTCGTCATTTTTTCGATCTTCTGGGAACCGAATTCAACCGGGCTCGCAGGTACAACCACAATGTCAGTTGTGTTCTTCTGGACCTGGATCACTTCAAAAAAGTCAATGACACCCACGGCCATCAGGTTGGTGATCAGGTATTGCGGCGCGCCGCCGAAATCATCAAGACGAACTGCCGAAACACCGACACCCCGGCCCGCTATGGAGGCGAGGAATTCATTATCTTCCTGCCCGAAACCGAGATGCGCAACGCCATCCAGGCAGCAAACAAGATCCGCGCCGCGATCGAGGCGACACCGATCATCCTTGAGGGCGGCGGGGAAATTCGCGTAACCGCAAGCCTGGGCGTGGCCAGCGCAACGCTGGATTCCGCATCAGATATCAGTGAAACAGCGCTGGTCAAGGTCGCCGACGAGGCACTTTACCGAGCCAAGCAGAACGGTCGCAACCGTGTTGAAGACGGGTTGGTTGCGCAATAAGCCATCCGAAATAAAGTGAACCCCGCCCAACAAAGAACGGGGTTCACAATCACGTTTTGCCATAGTCGCGCGATATTGAGATTGCGCGCGCCGACGCTCAGTCGGTGACCTGCACCTTCAGCATCTCCTCGCCGTCCTCGCCGACCAGATGGACGGCACAGGCGATGCAGGGATCGAAGCTGTGGATCGTACGAAGCACCTCGATGGGGCTTTCGGGATCGGCCAGCTTGTGACCGTGAAGTGCCGCTTCATACGGACCCGGCACGTCCTTGCCGTCGCGCGGACCGGCGTTCCAGGTGCTGGGCACCACCGCCTGATAGTTGGCGATCTTGGCGTCCTTGATAACGATCCAGTGGGCAAGCGCACCACGCGGGGCTTCCATGAAGCCCACGCCCTGACACTCGGACGGCCACGTCGACGGTTCCCACAGGGTTTCGTTGTGGGTTTTCAGATCGCCCGTACGAATATTGGCAATCAGGTCGTCATAGTAACCGTACATGGAATCCATATAGACCTTGGTTTCCAGCGTGCGCGCCGCCGTCCGCCCCAGGGTTGAGAACAGGCCCGTTACCGGGATATCAAGGGTTTTGAGCGTCATATCGACCAACGCCTTGGTCTGCTCGTGACCCTTGGCATACAGCATGAGCACGCGGGCCAACGGACCGACCTCGACCGCATGTCCCTTCCAGCGCGGCGACTTGAGCCACGAGTAGCCCTTTTCGACGTCCAGCTGGTCGTAAGGCGGCTTGGGACCGGTGTAGTTGAACTCGGTCTCGCCCTTGTAGGGATGCAGCCCCTTGTCGCCGCCGTTTTCGTAAGTGTACCACGAATGGGCGATTTCCTCGGCGATCTGGTCTTCGGCATCGAGATCAATGTCGTGAATGGTCGAGATATCGCGGTTCAGAATCACGCCCCGCGGGATCATAAAGCCCGCCGGATCGTTCATCTGGGTCGATGGCATATCGCCGTAGGACAGGAAATTACCGACACCTTCGCCCTGGGTCGTCCAGTCCTTATAGAAACCCGCGATGGCCAGGGTATCGGCCACGTAGACCTGATCGACGAATTCCTGCATGCGGCCCATCAACGTCTTGACCCGCGACAGGGTTTCGGCATTCAGCGCCGAGTCCGAATTGGGGTCGATGGCGCACGGCATACCGCCGACCAGGAAGTTTGGATGCGGGTTCTTGCCGCCGAAAATGGCGTGAAGGGCGACCACTTCGCGCTGCCACTCCAACGCTTCCAGATAGTGGGCGACAGCCATCAGGTTGGCCTCGGGCGGCAACCGGTATGCCGGGTGTCCCCAGTAGCCGTTGCCGAACAAGCCCAGTTGCCCGCGATCGACGAACGTTTGCAGCCGGGCCTTCATGTCGCGGAAATATCCGGGCGACGATTTGGAATAGCTGCTGATGGATTGCGCCAGTTCCGAGGTCGCCGCCGGATCGGCCTTGAGGGCCGACACGATGTCCACCCAATCCAGCGCATGCAGATGATAGAAGTGCATGACGTGATCGTGCACATACTGCGCCGCGATCATCAGGTTGCGGATAAGCTGCGCATTCTTGGGAATGTCTATTTTCAGCGCATCCTCGACGGCGCGAACCGACGCCATCCCGTGAACCAGCGTGCACACGCCGCAGATACGCTGGGCAAAAGCCCACGCGTCCCGCGGATCGCGGTCACGCAAGATCAGCTCAATCCCGCGCACCATGGTGCCCGAGGAATAAGCCTGCTTGATGGCGTCACCCTCCATCTGGGCCTCGATACGAAGATGGCCCTCGATGCGAGTGATCGGGTCTATGACAAGGCGCTTGCTCATTGGTCTTCACCCTCCGCGGCCTTGTCTGCGGCCGGCTCCTCGGTTTCGTCCGTTTCCATGTATTCGGCGACCATCTCGGTAAGACCCAGAACCGGAAGATCCATTTCGTAATGGTCCAGGGCTTCCTCGATGATGTTGCGGCAGTTGGCGCACGAGGTCACAAGTTCGTCGGGCTTCACGCCGTCAAGCTGGCGTTTCTTGCGCAGGAACACGGTTGTCCGCAGTTCCTCTGCCCGTTCGTTTGCGCCGACGCCGCCGCCGCCGCCACAACACCAGTTCCATATTCCCGCGTCCTCCATCTCCACCAGATTTTCGGAGATTTCGGCGAGGATCGCGCGTGGCTGTTCCAGCATGCCGCCCCGACGATTGGTCTGACACGGATCGTGGTAGGTGATCCGGTTCTTATTCTTGCCCTTGAACTTGATCCTGCCTTCCTTGATCAACTGGTCAACCAGTTCGGTGATGTGAACGACACCGAATTCGTAGGTCCGGCCAATCAGGTTCGGGCCTTCCCAACGTAGCGCCGTATAGGCATGACCGCATTCCGGCGCGATGACGGCTTTGACCTTCAACTTCTCGGCCGCGTCAACAACGTTCTGCACCAGTTGGCGGGCAATATCGCGCGATCCGATCTGGATGCCGACGTTGGTGCCCTCGAAGGTTTCGGTCGAAATGGTCCACGTCACGCCGGCCTGCTTGAAAATCTTCGAATAGGCCTCGACGATTTCCGGGAAACCGACCGTTTCCTGGGCCGAGAGGATCACCATGTATTCGGCACCCTCCTTGTCCAGCTCAACAGGAATTCCGGTCGCCGCTTCGCTACGGCGGATAACCGCCTTCAGGGCAGGCAGCAGATCGCCCATGGGTCCGCCGCCTTCAACGGCGCGCGTGGCGGCGCCGATAAGGCCTTCGGGCACATGACCGGAAGCAACCATTCCTTCGCGCGTTTTGCGAACCATCGCGGTGATGTCGATGCCCAC